>Ga0255336_101041_pt1 | contig 25753 bp, 30 predicted proteins | sample MeOH1_35cm_T3_17_FD_189102 | JGI IMG/M metagenome (GOLD analysis project Ga0255336, IMG submission 189102) | Sandy soil microbial communities from University of British Columbia, Vancouver, Canada - MeOH1_35cm_T3_179 | ecosystem: Engineered > Artificial ecosystem > Sand microcosm > Unclassified ...
ACCCGAACCATTCCCTCGCCCGCAGGCTTCGACAGGTCTACTACCTGATCCTTATTGATCTCACTCATAAATTAATCTTCCGTCGACTCTCCGACCGTAGCCTCGTCGCTTTTGGACTTCTCAATCTTCTCCGCTTCCGCCTCTGCCGCAGGCGAAGTATCGATATCTGCCTTGGCAAACGGATGCGGGGCCGTCGGTCCTTCTCCTATGCTCTCACCTGCAGCTTCCATCGTCTTGCCACCCAGAGCTCCCGTCACTGCGGAGTCCATCATCAACTCCGCAAATCTCCTCGTCGCCTGATCCAGCCGCTCAATAGCAGCGCGAATGATCTTGTAGTCCCCTCCCAGCACTGAGGCCTTCAGCTCATCCTCCCACTGATCGATCTTACCGATCTCGTCCGACGTCAGCTTCTGCCAGGCCTCGTGCTTCCTTCCTTTTTCAACCGCCGCCAGAATCGTATCGGCCTCGTTCCTGGCCTCGATAACCTGCCTCGCCCGAATATCTTCCTCGGCATTATCGAACGACGACAGAATCATCTCCTCTACCTGCTCGTCCGTCAGCCCATAGGTCGGCTTTACCTCGACCTCAGCTTCCTTGCCGCTCCTCTGCTCTCGCGCACTCACATGCAGAATGCCATTCGCATCGATCAGGAACTTCACTTCAATGCGCGGCAATCCTGCCGTCATCGGAGGAATCCCCTTCAGATCGAACCGCGCCAGCGAACGACAGTCCTTCGCCAGCTCGCGCTCTCCCTGCACCACATGGATCGCAACGTTCGTCTGCCCATCCACCCCTGTCGTAAAGTGCTCCGTCGCGCTCGCCGGTATGGTCGAATTCCTCTGGATAATCTTCGCCACCACACCACCCAGCGCCTCGATCCCCAGAGACAGCGGAGTCACATCCAGCAGCAGCAGATCCTCAATCGCCTTCGAATCGCTGCCGCTCAGAATCTCCGCCTGCACCGCCGCGCCCAATGCCACTACTTCGTCAGGATTAAGCTCCGTGTGCGGCTTCTTGCCCCGCGCACTCAGCCCGAAGACCTTATCCACCAGCCTCCGCACTGCCGGAATCCTCGTCGACCCGCCAACCAATACAACTTCGTCGATCGCCGAAGCCTCGAGCCCCGCATCCTTCAGCGCCTGCCTGCAAGGCCCCGCCGTTCGCGCGATCACGCCTGCAATCAAACCTTCGAACTGCTGACGGGTAATCTCCCGCAGATATCGCTTTCCACTCGGCAGAGTCACATCCAGCTGCGCAGTCTCCTCATCCGAGAGGAGAATCTTTGCGTCGATCACCGCCTTGCGGATCGCCTGTACTACCTCTCCGTCGCCACGAACATCCTCACCGAGATCGCCGGCAATATCATCAAGCGCAATCGCAATAAGCAGGTTATCGATATCGTCGCCGCCCAGGTGAGTGTCGCCACCCGTCGAGATCACCTCAAAGATGCCCTCATGCAACTTGAGGATCGAAATATCAAATGTGCCCCCGCCGAAGTCGTACACAACGATCAGGCCATCTTTATTCTTCTGCAACCCGTACGCCAACGCCGCCGCCGTCGGCTCATTCACCAGCCGCAGCACCTCGAGCCCCGCAATCCTTCCCGCGTCCTTCGTCGCCTGCCTTTGCGCATCGTTGAAGTAAGCCGGAACCGTGATCACGGCCTTCGTCACCGGCCCGCCAAAGAATCGCTCCGCGTTTCTCTTCAACTGCGTCAGCACATAGGCCGAAATCTCCGGCGCGGTCAGCGTCTTCTCGCCCACCTTGAGCTTCAGCACCTCGCCCGGCTGTAAGCCCTCCAGCAACCGGAAGGGAAACAGCTTCAGCTCTTCGGCAATGTCCTCAATACCACGTCCCATCAATCGTTTAGCCGAATACACCACGCTGCTGGCATCTCTCAGCAGAGCCGTCCGGGCCGCATTCCCCACCACAACACCCTCAGGGGCAACCGCAACCACCGACGGCACCAGGCGCGTCCCATCCTCCCCTGGAATCACCGTAGGCGTCTCACCCTCCATATACGCCACCAGGGAGTTCGTCGTCCCCAGGTCAATCCCTACCACACGCTCATCGGCCATCAACAAAATCCTCTTCTCGACACTCTACTGAATGCCATTTCCGTGGTCTTCCAAATCCCAGTCGGGTCGTTTCTGCCTCTCAGAGGAAGGAAAAGTGTCATCCCGACCGGAGTAAAACGAAGTGGAGGGACCTGCGGTTCTTTTCTTCCGTCCCCAATCCCTCTGCAAAATCCACGATCCCTTCTATTGTCCTACAATCGCAGCATCGCGGATGCCGCCCCACCGGCATCCTGCACATTTTGGATGCCCTACCTCCAGAGGTCGATGCCATGCTCTACCTGGAGCACATACCCCATCCCGCCCTCTCCCCTTTCATCCGGACTCTCTGGTACGCTCACGACCCCCTTGCCATCCACTCTCATCAGCGCGTTCTCCCCACGGGTCAGGCCCAGATCGTTATCTCTCTCGCCCGCGACTACCTCACCGATGCCAACCACCTCACCAATCCTCTCCAGCCCACCTCTCCCGCCCTCTTCCTTGGTCTCTACTCCAGCTACCAGCACATCGACACCATCGATCTCGCCGAGCTCATCGGAGTCTCCTTCCGCCCCGGAGGAACCCTTCCCTTCCTCCCACACAACACCAGCCTCTTCACCAACCGCGAAACCTCTCTCGAAGACCTCTGGAGCTCCTCCCTCCGTTCTCTCCGCGACCACCTCCGAGAGCTTCCCACGCCCACCCAAAAGTTCGATTGCCTCGAAGCCTTCCTCCTCGACCGTCTCCATCACACCCGCGCCAACACCCGCAACCCGCTCGTCGACTTCTCTCTGAACGCAATTCAGGCCGCGCCAGATATCGCCACCGTAGCCGAGCTTGCCCGTACCACCGGCCTCAGCTCACGCCGGCTCTCCCAGCTCTTCCGCGAGCAAGTCGGAGTCCCGCCAAAACTTTACTGCCGCATCCAGCGTTTCCAGCAGGCCATCCGCCAGCTCCACACCGGTGCGGACATCCCCTGGTCTGAACTTGCCCTCGCCTGCGGCTACTACGACCAGTCCCATTTCGCCAACGACTTCCGCGCCTTCTCCGGTCTAAGCCCCACTACCTACACCACCGCAACCCGCCCTTGGAGTAACCACATCAGTCTCGACTGAACTCAGAAAGGCTCAGTCGCCAACCCAAACCGGAACAAGCTTCAACTCCTCAAACGCAACCGCAAGATAGTTCGCCCCCAAAGGCGTCATCCTGAGCGGAGTGTGACGCATCCTTTGCGTCAAGCGGAGGCGAAGGACCTGCGGTAAGCTTTACTGTCCCACCAGCTCCCTCCGCAGAGTCTCTCTCAGCCAGGCCTCATACTCATCCCCCGTCCACCCGCGTTCTCTGACCAGCATCCGGAAGACCTCGCGACTCGTCATCGTCCATAACACCGCGCGCGCCACATCACGACTCAGTCCGGGTCGCAGCAGCTTCGCCCTCTCCAGGGCATCGATCACCATCAGCTGCGAGTCATACCGCTGGCAGTTCCGTTCATCCTCCACCGCCGCCAGCTCCGGAGCCACCATTCCCGCCCCGTGCAGCAGGTTCTCCACCGGAATCTCCGCTTCATAGATCCGCCGCGCAAACCGCGGTGGAAACTCCAGCAGCAGCATCGGGTCGGTCACCTTCCTCGCCTCGGCAATCAGCGCTTGAAACCCCTCCCCGAACCGCGCCGCATCCAGCAGCTCCGACACAATCCCCTTCTTCGACCCAAAGATCGCATACACCGTCGGCACCGCCACTCCGGCAGCCTTCGCCACCGCGGGAATCGTCATTCCCGCATAACCCGTCTCCTCCAGCAGCCTCCGCGCCGCGTCCGCAATCCTCTTCCTCGTCTCATCCGCCTGCCGCTGCCGCGCCGGAGACTCGTATACCCGCCTGTCAGCAACCCTCTTCGCCGTCTTCGAACCTGTCGTCACGTTGACAGTATAGATTTATATTTGATATATGTTCATATATTTAATAGTTGAGCCTATGAATCCCCGCCCAAACCTACGCAACGGTTCTCCTCGCAACCCCAATCGCCGGACCAACCCAAAGGAGTCTCCATGCCCGTCATCACCGACCAGGCCACCGTCATCCATCGCTTTTACGACCAGTGCCTCAACCAGCATCAGTCCGGGATCCTTCCCGAACTCTTCACCCCTGACGTCATCGCTCACACCCCCAACGGCGATTCCACCGGTCTTGAGGCTATTCAGCAGACCGTCGAGCGTGTCCATACCATGTTTCCTAACCACCACTTCACCATCGACGACATCGTCTCCAGCGGAGACAAGGCTGCCGCCCGTTGGACCATGACCGCCATCAACACTGCTCCCATCGGAGGCATCCCGCCCACCGGCAAGCCCATCACGCAGCGAGCCAATGTCTTCTACCGCTTTGAAGACGGCAGAATCGCCGAGTTCTGGCTACAGCTCGACCAGATCGGTGTCCTTCGCCAGATCGGCGTCCAGATCCCCGGCGCGCAGCCACCCGCAGCAGCTCAGCAGGCCGCCCGCTAATCCACCCAGATATCCGAACAAGGAGAAACAGACATGCGACTCACCATCCTCGGAGCTACCGGCGGAATCGGCCGCCTCCTTCTCCCGCTCGCTCTCGATCAGGGCCACGAGGTCACCGCCTTCGCGCGCGCTCCCGAAAAGATTGCCCGCCCCAGCGCTCGCCTCCGCGTCATCGGCGGTGACCTCTTCGACGCCGACCAGATGGCCTCCGCTATCCACGGCAGCGACGTCGTCCTCTCCGCCTTCGGTCCCACTACGCTGCGCCGCACTCACCTTCGCCGCGACTTCGGCCGCGTTCTTGTCCAGGCCATGCGCTCCACCGGCCTCGATCGTTTCATTCACGTCTCCACTGCCTTCCTCTTCGGAGAAGGCGGTCCCATCTTCGCTGTAATGTCGAACACTCTCTTCCGCAACGTCACCATCGACCACCGCAACAGCGAGCAGGAGCTGGCCCAACCCGATCTCGCTTGGACCATCCTTCGACCACCGCGCCTTCTCGACGCTCCCGCGACGGGACATCCCCGAGTGGTCTCTGGCCACCTCCCTAAAGGCGGCTTCTCCATCTCCCGAGCCGACGTCGCCGCCTTCATGCTCCAGGAGGCCGTCGCCCCGCACTACGTTCGACAGGTCGTGGGACTCAGCAACTAACCTCTCAAAAAGTCATTCGCAGGGCCCGGGTCTCAACTTAGAGGCCCGGGATGACCACTTCCGATTTTTCCAAGACTATCCCTGCCGGAAAGCAGCATCCTTACTCTCATGAGTACACAGACCCGCTCCACAGCCATCCCCAGTCTCCGCTACCGCGACGCTCATGCCGCCATCGACTGGCTCATTCGCGCCTTCGGTTTTCAGAAGAACGCCGTCTACGAAGGCCCCAACAACACTGTCGCTCATGCACAGCTCACGCTGGGCGAAGGCGGCATGATCATGCTCGGCTCCGTCGACAACGGCAGCGAGTACGGAAAACTCATGGTCCAACCCGACGAGATCGGTCTCCGCGAGACCAAGGGTATCTATCTCGTCGTCCCCGACGCCGACGCCACTTACACCACCGCTAAGTCAGCCGGAGCCAGCATCGTCCTCGACATTCGTGACATGGATTACGGTGGCCGCGCCTTCACCTGTCGCGATCTCGAAGGCCACCTCTGGAGTATCGGAACTTACGATCCGTGGGCTGCAATTTGATGCATAAACCATAAAATTTTGTGGCACATCACCGACGACATTCAAACAGAGCCGTGATACCGTCAGGCCATGGAGCTTAATCCATATGCCAAGTTTCTAGGCGGGCAGGAACCGATTCCCGTCATCACTGCCACAGTTGACAGACTCCACAGCCTGATCGACCCGCTCTCGCCTGCCCAGGCCGACCGTAACCCGGAGCCTGGCAAATGGAGCATCCGCGAGATCGTCGCCCACCTGGCAGACTGTGAGCTGGTCTTTTGTGTTCGCCTGCGCCAGACGCTGGCCGAAGAACACCACATCATCCAGCCCTTTGACCAGAGCGCATGGGCCGAGCGCTACGCCGCCTACGACCTCAACTCAGCCCTGGCTCTCTTCACGGCTGCTCGGAACTGGAACCTCAAGTTCCTCACCACAGTCACCGAAGACGACCGCCATCATCCGGTAACTCACCCTGAGCGCGGAACCATGATCCTGTGGACGATCGTCGAGACCATCGCCGGGCACGACATCAATCACCTTCGGCAGATTGAGCGTCTCGTCAGCCTCGTCTGAAAATTTGTGCGCCACCTGGGGATGACAGTCATCCCCAGCCCTATCGCTACTCCAGCGCTTCGTTTACATCCCGGACCAGGTTTCGCAGATAACTTCTCTTATTGAGAAGTGCGACCATCGCATCGCGAATCGCATTCTTCTCCCCTTGATCCTCGGAGTCCACCGCGCGATCCCAGCGTGTCCAAAGCTCCTCGAGGTTTGCCTGCGTCTCGACCATCCTTGCGTCGAATGCATCCTTCGCGGTCATCAGGTCGCGGCGTAACTCTGGCTCATCCTCGCCCATCTGCTTGGCCATCCGCATCTCCTGAAGCTGCATGTTCAGCTCGAAGACCTCTTCCAGCAACTCCGGAGGAACGATCTGCTTCTTCTCTCCGCCTGCTTCGCGTGCGGCGTCGGTCGCAGCCTTTGACTGCTCCTCAAGCTCGACTCCCTGAAGCTTCAGCAGATACTGCGTCCGCAAGACCGGATCTTTCAAGGTGCGATAGGCATCATTCAGCAGCGAAGACTGCCGTAACGCCTCCTCCTGTTCAGCCGCCGGGCGCGAGGCGAAGCGATCGGGATGCAGCTTACGGCTCAACGAATAGAACTGTTTTTCCAGCGCCGCCGTATCGATCACAAGCTTTTCAGGAAGTCCGAACACCTCAAAAAAATTCATACTGTCATTGTAGAAGGCAAGCCTCTTCAGCTTTCCAGAAACCGCTCCACTTGCCGAAGAGCCTCGTCGATCACCAGCTCATCGCTGCCCAGCCCTTCCAGCCAGTGCATCTCTGTATCGCGCCGGAACCAGGTCATCTGCCGCTTCGCATAGTTGCGATGCCCCTGCTGAGCCTGATTAACCGCTTCCTCGCGAGCCATCTCACCCGCCAGAACCGCCGCGGCCTGCGCATAGCCCAGAGAGGTCAGCGCCCTGCAGTCACGACCGTAACGTTCTATCAGCCGCGAAGTCTCCTCAATCAAACCCCGATCAAACATCGCTGCAGCGCGCAGATTGATACGCTCGTACAATCTCGCTCGCTGAGGATTCAGTCCTAACCGAAGAATGCGGTATCCCTCCAGACGATCGCGCCCAAGCTTCCACTGCTCCGTCATCGGAGCACTCAACGAAACCTCGATTGCACGGATCACCTTCGGAACATCGTTTGGATGAATTGACTTCGCGGCGACGGTATCCAGCCTGAAGAGGATGCGATGAAGATGCGCCGGTCCTCTCTCCGGTCCTAATTTCTGCACACGCGTGCGCAGCCGGTCCCGCAACTCAGGTCTCGCAACGGGAGCAGGAAAAAGGCCGTCGATCAGGGCTCTCAGATAGAGCCCGGTTCCACCGGCAACGATAGGAAGTCTCTTTCGCTCAGTGATCCCCTGCAACGCCTCTCGCGCCAGACGGCTATAGTCTCCCGCAGTCACCTGCTCGTCAGGCCACGCAACGTCGATCATGTGATGAGGAACAAGCGCGCGCTCTTCCAGAGTTGGCTTGGCGGTTCCGATCTCCATCTCGCGATAGACCGCAACCGAGTCGCAGGAGACGATCTCGCCTTCGAATCGCTCAGCCAGCCGAATCGCCAGTGCAGTCTTTCCACTCGCGGTCGGCCCGGCGAGGACGATCATAGGAGAACTGCCTGCGCTCACCACAGCCTCCACCATCCGGCTGGAAAGACATGACTCACCCCCGCGCGCAGGATGCCGAACAGCAACACAACAAGGGCAAGCAGAATCAGACCACGAAGCTGACGGCGACGCTCGTGTCGCAGACGCTCGGGAAGTTCCTTGTCACGTGGAATCGGACCAGCCATCGACAGAAGCTACTCCGGCTTCTTATTGACGAGATAGTGGATTCGCAGCTCAAGGTTCGGTCCGTGGAACTCCTTCGGAAGCGGTGGGAACTGTCCTACACCGGTGATGGAGCCCCATGCCGCACGATCCAGAGCCTGATCCTGCGTCGAGCCGTCGAGGTGCATCGCGCCGATTCGGCCATCAGGAAGAATAGAAAACCGGATCAGCGTCTCTCCCTGCTTGTTCAGTGGCGGACGCGCCTCTTCAGGAATCAACGGAAGCCAGGTGTCGTAGATCTGCCGCAGAATCCTGCGCAGATAGGGATTGAAGTCGACCCCCATCGTGTCCGAGAGGATATCGACTCCAGTGTTCAGCCCCTCATGAGCAACCGGAATGTTTGCGCCGTAGTCTCCACCCTGACCGCGATTCTGTGCCGCCTGCTGCGCGGCCTGACGAATGGCATCCCCCGCGGACAGACTCTGATTACCGAAGTCGGGACGTGTCGGAGCCGGACGCGGAGCCTCGACGATAGCCTGCTGCTGGGGAGGATGCTGCGGCAAAGGCTGAGGAGCAGGCGGCTGTTGCTGCTGGACCTGCTGCTGCGGTTGAGGCGCGGGCGCTGATGGTTGAGGAGCAGGAGGAGCCGCAGCAGCTCCGGGAGCCCCGGCCCTGCGCATGGCCTGCAACTGTTCGAGCGTCTTGCGGTCAATCGTGGGCTTCGCGGTCTGCTGAACACGATCCTTGTCGCTGATCACATTGCTCGGCTTCTTCGGAAGCTGCTTGCTGATGTCCTTCGGCATGTCCAGGTAGGTGAGTTGCTTGTCACGTTCCTTGAGGACATCGACAGGATTGATCAGCCTGGGCTGATGGAAGATGACCTGGGGACCATAGAGCACGAACCACCCGATCGCCAGCCAGATGATGATCGATATATAAACCGATTCGCGAAAACGAGCGCGAGCCCGCTCATCATCGAGGGCATCAAGAAGATGAATCAGCTCATGTTCTTCGAGATCCCCATATCGATTCGTACGCACTCTGGTCGGAGGCGTCGGGGGCGCGGAGTTGGGTGGGGTCTCGAGAGATGGCATCGGGTTATCTTGGTCAGACGGCTGACGCACGCTAAAGTTGCTATTCCTAGAGATGCTTAACTCGCTTCGTACAGGTCGCTCTGAAACCGTCCCTCTCTATTTTCGCATCATTTACAGACCTGAAGCGACTGCCTTGCGGGGAAGGTCGTAGACTGGCGGAATGAGCACAGGATTTGCCCCCGAGCTAAGGGCACTGGTTTTAACCGTCAGTGACAGCTGCTTTCAGGGCTTACGGCAAGATCTCTCCGGCCCCCTCGTCGTAGATCTGCTGGAACAGGCAGGTATTTCGGCTGTCGCCAGGGAGATTGTCCCGGACGAGATCGAGGCCATCGCGGAAGCCCTCCGCCGGGCCGCCAGCGCCACGGATCTTATTGTTACGACTGGGGGTACAGGACTTGCGCCCCGTGATGTCACCCCGGAGGCAACGCGGATGGTCTGCGAACGCCTCGTAGAAGGCTTGGCGGAGCGAATGCGCTCCGAGGGAGCGAAGCAGACCCCCATGGCCGCCCTGAGCCGGGCTGTCTGCGGTACGCTGGGACGCACCCTTATTGTCAACCTTCCCGGAAGCCCAGCCGGGGCACAGAGTTCACTTGCTGCCGTTCTTCCTCTTCTTCCACACGCTATGGAATTGCTGCAAGGAAGAACCGATCACAATATGACGCCGCAAAACACGGTAATCGCAGCAAAGGTAGAATAAAGAGACCCCGTGAAGATCTCCCCTGCTTCTCTCTTTCATAAATGGAACGCTGCCATGATGGCGGCCCTGATGCCCTTTGGCGTCTGGGGTCTCTGCGGGCTGGCCGTTATTGATTCGGCGGCCATCCCTGTCCCGATCGACGCCGTCTTGATCGACTACGTGGTCCACGACCACGCCCGCTTTCTGCTGTACTGCTTTATGGCCGCGCTTGGGTCCGCCATCGGAAGCCTGCTGCCGTTCTACCTGGGACGCGCCGGAGGCGAGATCTTCCTTCTGAAACGGATCAACCGCGAACGTTACGAGCAGCTTCGCGATCGCTTCGAGCGTCAGGAGTTTCTGGCCATCATGATTCCGGCGATGATGCCGCCGCCGATGCCGGTGAAACTATTTGAATTCGCCGCCGGAGTCTTCGAAATGAAGACGCTATGGTTCTTCTGCGCCATTTTGCTCGGGAAGTTCGTCCGCTTTATGGTCTGGGCCATCATCACCATCCTGTACGGTCCTCAGATCGTAAGCACCATAACCACTGCGATGCGGGAACATCTGGGCTCTGTGCTCGCCGTGGCCGGAGTGCTGGTTTTAGGAATTGCCTTCTGGGTAGCGCGGAAGGTCTTCGACCGGCGCAAAGGCATGAAGCTCCCGGTAGAGGACGACCTCTCAAAGTAAAAGCAAGCCGCTGAAAGACCAAGGGCTACGATATCATCGCAGCCCTTCAAATCTGGATCAAACAATTTGCCTTTAGGCAGGGCGCTGGTTGTGGAGTCCTTCGCGAACGCTGGCTGCGATGTTGCGTGCCAGAGCCGGAAGTCCGAAGAAGGCGCCCGCAGTGATTGCCGTCGACATAGCGTCGTTGGCGTAGAACGGAATCGCCGCCACATAGCATGCGCCAAGTCCGGCAGCGGTATGGGGATACATCGAGCTGCCCGCCCACACCACGAAGTTGCTCAAAATAAAGAACGAGGTGGAAGTGGCCACTACCGCTCCGGCAACCCGAAGTGCGGAGGACCGGCCGGCAAGTACCTGGTGACCAAAGAGGCAGACCGCCGCATACCACACCCAGGTGACGATATATGCGCTCACATGGAAGGGGTAATTGAAGACATACGTGGTCAGGTAAAAGTCGGTCGCTATCAAAGCGAGCACAGCGGGAATAGTCTGCCAACGCCCACGACGCGCACCGAAATAGAGCAGACCGCCACCAACGGCGGTGAAGCCGACACTGGTCGTCTGAAAGGTGTACGGCAGGATGCGGCTCAGGACAGCGACAAATAATGCGAAATAAGCAGCCATAAAGACCTCTGTTCCATTTGATTCTAGCTGATAGAGACGAAAATCACGCATAAAAGCTAGCGCTGGACGTGGCCATCCATCTCCATGTGGTCGATCTGTTGACTGTTCGTGACAAACACGGCCCCCGAAAGCGGAACAGTATCACGACCGAAGATCGGTGTGCTGTAGATAAAACGAAGATCTCGGAAGGTAACCGTCGTCAATCCGTCGGGAGTCGTACCCATATCGTTTACGACGGGGTACTGCGACCAGTCCAGATAAACATGCCCCAACCAGCTCCTCTTGGCGGCCAGAGTGGCGAATGTAGTTGGAGGCTTGTGAAAGACATCAGCCTGAGCACTCGAGCTGACCTGGCCCGAGAAAGTGTCGACGGTTGCAATCTGATAGACCAGCGGCGTTTCGATAAGAGTCTGCCAACGGAAGGGATTCATCGGGTAAGGATCAGCCGTGATCCGCAAAATCTTTTCCTGTGTGATCCCGGCTTCGCGGGTCAACTCGATCGCCTTCTCCCGCTCGACAACACTCCATCCCCAGAACATCGCTATGCCCATAAGCGCTGCAAGCGCCCACCCCCGCCCTCGATAGAGCTGGCGACGGGCTCCAACCTCGCTGCCCACAAGACCGAAGAGTGAGGGAGCCACCAGCGCGACAAGAAGCAGAAAAAAGATGACAGGCTCAAAGATGAAAACAAAGGAACCTGCGTACCAGCGTGGATTGAACGGGAAAAAAGGTCTCACCCCGTAGTTGTTGGTCCAGTCCAGCAGGATATGCGAGAGCAGGGCGATGAAAGAAAAGAGATAAAGAAGCGACCAGCGGACCGGAGCAAGGCTCGACGGCCTCCCCGCATTGGAAGATCCTTTACTGCGCAATTGTTGCAGCAGCCGGTGGCCACCCCAGATAACTCCGGTTACGACAGCCGCCTCGAGAGGGATACCCAGAAAGGTATGGGTCCAGCCCCGATGATACTCGAAACCCGCGACCGGTCCCTTGAAGGACCAAAAAACGTCGAGATCCGGTGCTTCGGCGGCGAGTGTCATCGCCAGGGTGGCATAAGCGGCTTTACGGTTGAAACCGGCGCGGGAGAGAACGGCGCCGGTCATAAAGTGAGTGACCGGGTCCATGTACATTCCAGCATATCGTGAAGGCCCCGGTGCCTTCGTTGCTGCATCATCCGGCCAACAGGCTATGGGTGACCAGTAGCAGCGCAATCAGGAGAAGAAGAATACGAATGCGATGAAGCCTCTCCCATCGCCTGTGTTCAGGTAGCCACCTGTCGAGCGGAGCGTTCGCAGCAAGAGCCGCAATACGGTTGTTGATGGGAACCAGAGAGGTGATCGTGAAAAGGATAACTCCGACCCAGAGAAGCGATGCCGCCAGCAGAGAATGATAGGCCGGCTGGTCTCGGCGCAGAGCCGTCTCAAGAACAAAGAGGATCAGGCAGAGCGCATACCAGAACGGCATCACACGGCCAAGAAGACCGGCAAAAAGACTGAGAGCGAGCGTCTGGGCCTGAGCATCGAGCTTCCGCATCACGGGGTTAATAAAGAGCGAGACGGTAAGCTCATTGCCGACCATCAGGCCTGCGATGACAATAGTAAAGATGTCGAGGAAGTGCATGGCATCAGATCTCCTGCGGTTGAGAGTCGCAGGGAATGCGGGCCGACTCAGAAAGATCGGCTGACTAATTTGTCAGTCCGTCAGAGCGGAGAGGCGAAGATGGCGGTATCGAAAAAAGAGATCTCCCCCTGCCCCATCGATGCGATGCTGTCGGTCATTGACGGCCGATGGAAGGGCACCATCCTGTGGCGGCTTTTCGAGAGACCCATGAGAACCGTCGAATTAGAAAGAAGCATTCCACAGATAACGGAGCGTATGTTGATCCGGCATCTTCAGGAGATGGTACGAGACGGCATCGTTCTGCGAACGGAGGATCGGGGAGAACGCAAAGTCCTCTACTCCATCTCCGATTATGGTATGACGCTGGTTCCTGTGCTGGAACAGATATGCGCTTGGGGCCGCATCCATCTGGCACGCGTGCAAAACGATATCGATCAGGCATAAGAACACCTTCCGTTATGCTGGGAAAATGCCGGGCCTTCCCACCACCGAGTCCGAGATCGATTCCTTTCTGGCGGCGTTTGAAGGCTGTACGCTTCCCAAAGCGGAGTGGACTCATGCAGCCCATCTGCTCACAGGCGCCTGCTATGTCCACAGCATGGGCCGAGAGGCCGCGCTGAAGGAGATGCGCGACTGCGTACGGAGATACAACGTATCGGTAGGCGGCAAAAATACCGAGACCAGCGGCTATCACGAGACCATCACAGTCATGTGGATCTATCTTCTGGACGGTCTTCTACGCGAAAATCCCTCTCTTCCCCGCGCACAATTCGCCGCCCTCGCTGTGGAGCGCTTCGGGACACGCCGCGACATCTTCCGCGACTACTATGACTTCGATCTGGTGGCCTCCACAGAGGCCCGGCTGCGCTGGGTGGAACCAACGTTGAAGCCCCTCGAATAGAGCACCGCGAACCCGGACATCCACCGTCGCAGCCTCTCTATAATCTTCGCTATGGCGACTGCAACCAAGGCCGAGGAACAGATCCAGGCTCTCCGCGAAGATATACGCCACCACGAGTATCTTTACTACGTTCTGGACGCTCCCGAGCTCACGGACGCGCAGTACGACGCGCTGATGAACCAGCTGAAACAGCTCGAGGAGCAGCATCCGGAGCTGATCACTCCCGACTCACCGACGCAACGTGTCGGGGGCAAGCCGCGCGAGGGCTTCGCCAAGGTCGCGCACTCGCGTCCCATGCTCTCGCTCGATAACGCCTACAACGAAGAGGAGCTGCGGGCCTGGGATCAGCGCGTGCGCGCCGGTCTGCCTGCCTCGGAGCCCCTCCGGTACGTCTGCGAGCTGAAACTCGACGGCTTGTCCATGGCCCTCCACTACGGGCCGGGAGCCCATGGGTCCGCATACCTGGAACGCGGCCTGACGCGCGGAGATGGCACAACCGGCGAAGACGTGACCACCAACGTCAGGACGATCCGCACCGTGCCTCTCAGCGTAGCCGCCAAGAAACTCGGGACGGCACACATGCCGCAGGCCTTTGAGGTGCGTGGAGAGGTCGTTCTTCCGCAGACTGCCTTCGTCAAGATGAACGAGGAGCGTGTCGCTCAGGGCATGGCTCCCGCGGCAAACCCGCGCAACGCCGCCGCCGGGACCATTCGCACGCTGGAGCCGAACATTGTCGCCCAGCGCAGGCTCGACTTTTACGCGTACTTTCTCCTCAGCAATGGAGAGACACTGCTGCCTACCCACACCGAGACGCTGGAGGCGTTGAAGACTGCGGGCTTCCTGGTAAATCCTCACGCGAAGACCGTCAAGGACATCGAGGCCGTGATTCAGTTCATTGCGAAAGCGGAGCCCCTTCGCGAGACTCTCGGATACGAGATCGATGGCGTCGTTGTGAAGGTAGACTCGACGGCGCAGCAGCGCAGGCTCGGATTCACAGGGAAGGCTCCCCGCTGGGCTATCGCTTACAAGTTTGCCGCTCGGGCAGGGATCACCAAACTTGAAGATGTGCTGTTCCAGGTGGGTCGTACGGGCAAAGTCACTCCTGTCGCTGTCCTGACGCCGGTACTGATCGGCGGAACGACGGTGACTCGTGCGACGCTGCACAACGCCGACGAGATCGCCCGCCTCGGCGTGAAGATCGGCGACTTTGTGCAGGTGGAACGGGGTGGCGATGTCATTCCGAAGATCGTTGAAGTCGTCGACGACAAACAGCACCATCGAGGCACAAAAGAGATCGTCTTCCCAACCATCTGTCCGGTCTGCGGTAGCGAGCTGATGCGGGTAGAGGGTGAGGTCGACTGGCGTTGCGTCAACAGCTCCTGCCCCGCCCGCGTGCGCGAAGAGCTGCTGCACTGGGCCTCCCGAGGCGTAATGAACATTGAGGGCCTCGGCGACGCCATGGTCGCACAGCTGCTGGGGCAGAGCGCATCTTTCAACGGAGACTCCGACGCCGTCACCGAAGAAGGCGCTCCAATCACAACCCGCAAGCCTCTGATCCACACTGTCGCCGATCTCTACCGTCTGAAGCGCGAGCAGCTTCTGGGATTGGAACGCGTAGGCGAGAAGACGGCAGATGCTCTGCTCGCACAGATCGAACGCTCCAAAACGGCGGGTCTGGCACGTGTGCTACTCGGGCTCGGCATACGGTTTGTCGGCGAACGTACAAGCCAGCTGCTGGCACAGCACTTCGGTTCCATGAAATCCCTGCGCGAAGCCTCCGCCGATGAGCTGGAAGCCGTGACCGAGGTCGGGCCGAAGGTAGCGCAGGCTATCGTGGAGTTCTTCGCTGTAAAAAAGAACCTTCAGCTCGTAGACGATCTGGAGTCCCTGGGCCTGGAGATGACCGCAGAGAAAAGGATCGTCGGCACGGCTCTGGAAGGGCTGACCTTCGTCTTGACCGGGACGCTTCCCAATCTCACTCGCGACGAAGCAAAAGAGCGAATTGAAGCGGCTGGGGGGAAAGTATCCGGCAGCGTCAGCAAAAAGACCAGCTTCGTCGTCGCTGGTGAAGAAGCGGGATCAAAGCTGGATAAGGCCCAGTCTCTGGGAGTGAAGGTACTGGACGAGGATGGCCTTCTGGAGATGCTGAAAGGCTGACCGCTGCCTCCACCGACAGCGGCCAGCCTCTCTCTTCTTCCAAATTACTTTGCGGCTTCTTCGATCTCTTTCCACTCATCGGCGCCGAGACTCACATTAGCTGCGCCGACATTTTCTTCCAGGTGCTCGACCGACGACGTTCCGGGAATCGGCAGCACCACGGGGGAACGGTGCAGCAGCCACGCAATGGAGAGCTGTGAGACCGTGGCATTGTGACGCTTCGCCGCCGCATCCAGCACACCACCGGCCTGAGCCAGCTTGCCGGACGCCACCGGAAACCAGGGAATGAACGCGATGTTGTTCTTATCGCAGTACTCGACCACATCCTCATGCTTACGGTCGGAGAGGTTGTAGAGATTCTGCACGCTGACAATGTCGATCACCTTGCGTGCCTGATCGATCTCCTCGGGCTTTACCTCGCTGAGACCGACATGGCGGATCTTCCCCTGCTCCTGAAGCTGCTTGATGACTCCGAGCGATTCTTCGACAGGAACCTTTGGATCGATACGGTGAAGCTGCCAGAGATCGATGCGCTCAATCTTCAACCGCCGCAGGCTCATCTCCACCTGCTGCTGCAGGTATTCGGGACGGCCAACAGGAAGCCACCGATCCGGCCCCTGACGTGTAAGACCGGCCTTGGTCGCGATCACAACGCCCTTCGCGTAAGGAGCCAGGGCCTCGCCGATAAGCCGCTCACTCACCTCTGGACCGTAAGAGTCGGCCGTGTCGATGAAGTTGACACCTAACTCGACAGCGCGGCGCAGAACCTTCTTCGCGGTCTCAGGATCCTGGGGCTCACCCCAGATGCCTTTTCCCGTGATGCGCATCGCGCCATATCCCAGCCGGTTTACCGGCAGGTCGCCGCCGAGAAGAAAAGTTCCACTCGCCTTCGCGTTTACAGCAGTTCCTTGAGTAGTCATGCAATATTCGATGCAGAACCGCAGTCAAAAGGATTGTGAAGAAATTGTTAGAGCCGTAACGTCTCGCCCTCGCTGAGAACCCTGACCCTATCCCCAATAACAAGCCGGTTGGCCTCGGCGCGAAGTCGCTTGAGCGGCTCGTCCATCGGCTCGCGGCCCAGCCGGAAGGTCCCGTAGTGCATCGGGACCATCAGCCGCGCGCCCACCTCGATAAAGCCGCGCACCGCCTCTTCCGGCGAGGTATGGACGGTACGGTAGGTATCGGGAAAATAAGCTCCGATGGGCAGAAGGGCAACTTGGGGAGCCAGACGGCTACCGATCTCGGCGAAGCCGTCAAAATAGGCCGTATCGCCTGAGTGATAGACCGAGTGGCGTCCTGAATTGACGACATACCCACCATAGCCCCGGTGCGTGTCCCGGAACATTCGTGCGCCCCAATGACGGCATGGAGTCATCGTGACGTGAAGACCGGCGGCCTCGGTTTGCTGCCACCACTTCAAGGTATGCACACGTCGAAAACCGAGTCTGGCGACGAGATCGTCGACACCGTCGGGAACAACGATCTCCGGCCCACGGCCTCGAACCCTGCGAGTTGCGCGAACGACACGTCGCAGCGACGCAATATCAAGGTGGTCCATGTGAGCATGCGTCACCAGAACGAGGTCGATGGGAGGCATCTGCTCGACCAGGAGACCCGGGTGCCGTTGGCGGCGCAACACAACCAGCCGTGTTGCAAAGACCGGATCAACCAGCACATTACGGCCACCGATCTGTAAAAAAAATGAGGAATGACCGATAAAAGTGACACCGAGCTCGCCGGGCGACACTAGTTCAGCCGGCCTGGACTCCCCCAGAATTGGCTGCTCATAGCTCTCCCGGACAACCTGCAAAAGCTGCCCCATCTTCGTTACCGGAAAGGGCCGCCGTCGCCACAGCCTGCTTACCGCATTCTGCTTTACTTGCACTCTGTAATAGATGCCCTTTCAGAAGGTAACGATGCGGCTGCGAAACCGCGTTCCGGCATCTATCGTTTCGGACGGGCGTTTCAGGAACATAAAAAAGGAGTACCTAATCGTCTCCTCGAACTCCATCTCCGGCCGTTCTTCCGATCCGCTCCAGCAGCGAGTCTGGGACTACGTCTCGCGTTCGCCTCTGCGGTCGCTCTGGAACCTCAAGGGAATTCCCCCGGGCATAGTCGTCCGAAGAACATGGCGAGCCCTGATCGCCGATAACCTCCTGGGGCGCGCGGCAGAACTTGGCTTTTACTTTCTTTTCGCGCTGTTTCCAACGCTATTCAGCGCCAGCTCTATCCTTGGACTTGCCGCCCGCTCGGCCTCGTCTTTCTACTTCAAATTATTGGAATACCTCGCGCTTGTGGTTCCAACCTCTGCCCTGAGCATGGTCCTTACGACCTTCAACGAGACCACGGCCAATGCCACCTCCGGAAAACTCACCTTTGGCCTGATTGCTTCGATATGGTCGGCCTCTGTCGGTATCTCCGCCATTCAGGACGCTCTCAACGTCGTCTACAAGGTGCGCGACAACCGCTCATACTTTCAGGCGCGGCTTGCGGCGATCGGGATCACTATCGTCCTCTCCATTCTTGCGACTCTCACCCTCACCGCAATGCTAGGAGGAGACTTCTTTGCCGCCCTCTCCCACGCCTATATCGCCAACCATGCCCTGGCAGTTCTGTTCGCCTTCTTCTCTCGGCTGATCGCGTGGATCGCCGCGACAATCCTGCTCACCCTGTCTTTTGCGGTGATTTACTACTGGGTCCCGGGAGTTCGTAAACGCTGCTGGCGCTGGCTTACACCCGGTGGAGCCATCGGTATCCTCGGCTGGCTTCTGGTATCCCTTGGGTTCCGCCTCTACCTTCATTACTTCAACTTCTACACCATCGCCTATGGATCTCTGGGGGCCGTCATCATCCTGTTGATCTGGTTCTACATCACCGGCTTTATGCTGCTGCTGGGAGCCGAGATCAACAGCGAGATCGAAGCGGAAGCAGTCGAGAGGAACCTGGCCTCGGATTCATCCGCTGCGGCTTCGAAAATGCCCTCCCCGCCTGACCTTCCTCGTCACAACCAGCTTTCCGAAACCCTCCATCAACTATAAAGACTACAATTTTCAACATACTGCATGAGTCTCTACGCCTCCGTCATCGCCATCATCGTTCTGATATTGCTTACCGTTTCGCTGGCTCGACTGGGCAAGGTAAAGACCAAAGCGGATTATCTGGTCGCGGGGCGGTCCCTGCCTGCATTCGTTCTGATCTTCACACTTCTCTCTTCGTGGATTGGCTCAGGCTCTCTGCTGGGCGGGGCAGAGAACGCCTACAAGCATGGCTTTGTTGCACTATGGCAGGCCGGCGGAGGATGGGCCGGGCTTCTGCTGATCTATTTCATCGCACCCCGAGCCCGCAAGTTCGCCCAGTTCACCATTCCCGATCTGCTGGAGACGCGCTATAACCAGACAGCCCGCGTTCTCGGCGTTATCGCAATTCTCCTGACCTACACGGCCATTACGAGCTATCAGTTCATCGGTGGCGGCGACATCCTTCACCTCATCTTTCCCAACGTCATCACGCCTGTCCTCGGGCGATACATCCTGGCCGCATTTGTCATCGTCTTTACTGCAATTGCAGGTATGTCCTCCGTCGCGTATATGGACCTTTTCATCGGCCTTCTGGCAACGGCCACCATGTGTCTCTCTCTCCCGGTCCTGATCCATAAGGCGGGTGGCTGGCAAGCCGTTCACGCCGCACTGCCCGCGACACACTTCCAGGTCTTCGGAGAACTCAGCTTCATCCAGTGTCTCGAACTCTTCCTCCCTCCCTGCCTCCTGCTCCTCGGCAATCAGTCGATGTATCAGAAGTTCTTCTCGGCCAAGTCGGAAAAAGACGCCCGCAACGCCGTCGTCGGCTGGATTATCGGCACGATCCTCCTCGAGACCGTCATCGTAGCCATCGCGGTCACCGGTTCTGCACTCTTTCCGACCGGCGAAGTCAGCAAGGCTCCGCGCGAGATCCTCGCCTACTGCGGCCTGCATGGATTCAGCGAGGCTTCGCCCTCTCTCCGCCTGCTTGGGGCTCTGCTGATGGGAGCCATCTTCGCCAAAATCATCTCGACGGCAAACAACTGGCTCTTTTCTCCGGCAACAAATCTGGTCAACGACGTCTACGTGCGCTACCTGAATCCACAGGCCTCCAACAAGAAGATCCTGATCGTCAGCCGCCTGATGGTCGTCCTGCTGGGTATCTGGTCTCTTTTTCAGTCACTTGGAACCGAATCCGTCCTGAAAAAAGCCCTTTACGCCTATACCATCTACTCCGCAGCACTTACTCCGGTCATCCTGGCCGCCTTTTTCTGGCGGCGAGCCACCGCCGTTGCAGCGGTCGCGAGTATCGCAGTGGGCACAGCAGTCACCGTCTCCTGGGAGTGGATCGCTCCCCATCTCCCCGCAGCAATCGGGAACCGTGACGCGATCTTCCCCGCCCTGATCGCCTCCCTTGCCTGCCTCATTGCGGTAAGTCTGGCGACACCCGCGCCTACACCCCAACAGCTCGCGGCTCTGAATCAGGGCTAGCTGTCCGGGGTTAATCTCTTTGTTATGAGGCCATCTATAATGGTCTCGTTCAACTCAAATCCTGTTGCTGCAAGATTAAGTATTCATTTAGAGTCCAGAGTCCGAGCCTCCTGATGACCACTGCAGCGCTGTGCTCGAAAGGGGATTGATGAATATCACCCGTCTTCCCGACCTGGCTGCCATGGCTGCGCTGCTCACGATCCTGTACTTCCTGCGCCGCCGTCATCCCCAGGAAGGAGTAGGGCTCTGGATCGTCGGCCTTCTATTCATCTTTCTTGAGGCCATCGCGCACAGCTTCTATACGGTTTCGGGACCGCTCCACATTCCTTCGCACATAATCGCCCTTGATTCTTATCTCGCAGCCGGAGTGATCTTCCTTTGGGCTTCCTCCAGAGGCTTATCTCCCCGCCGATCCAGAATGATCTATCTGCTGGCGAATACACCGGCGCTGGCTGCTCTGGAGACTGTATACGCCTTCGATATACGCTCCACGGATACCTACTATCTGATTGCGGGCTGCGGGCTGGTGATCAGCTTCGCTACTCCGGTTTTCCTCGCAAAAGATCGATTAGGCAAAATCTGGTGGGCGCTCCTGGTCCACGCCATCCTCTGGATCTCCGTGTGGATCTTTGCTTCGAATCGCATGTTCCGGGATGCGGCTTACTTTCCCCTCTTCCTGCTCTACTTCTCGGTCGCCGTCGTCTTCGGAATGAGCCTGCCCCGCAACAGCATGGGCCGAATCGCCATCATTGCCGGCTTTACCATCTGGTCGCTTGTCTTCCTGTTCCACTCCTGGGTCACGACCCACTTCCAGTACACCGATATCACCACGGAGATCTGGGATCTGCAGAAGTTCCTCGTTGCCATCGGGATGCTTCTGGTCATGCTGGAACGGCAGGTCTCAAGCAATGAGTGGTTCGCCCTGCACGACCAGCTCACCGGTCTTCCCAACCGGAGGTTCTTCGAAGACAAGCTGGATGAAGCCATTCAACAGGCCAACCGCATCGGTACGCGGGCTGCCGTCATCATGATCGATCTGAACGGCTTCAAGGCTGTCAACGATTCACAGGGACACGAGGTCGGGGATTGCCTGTTGCAGCATATCGCCAACAATCTCCGTCATGCCATACGCCCGATCGATACCCTGGCTCGGCTGGGAGGCGACGAATTCATCATCGTCGCTACGGAGCTTCCCAGCGACCTTCCAGCATCTCAGATCGTCGAGACCGTCTCCAAACGCGTTATCGTGGCTCTTCAAAAACCCTTCCAGGCGAATGGGGAGAGCTTCAACATCGGCGGAAGCATCGGCGTCTCGATCTACCCGGACGACACAACGGACGAGGTCCTTCTGCGTCGTCTTGCCGACCAGCGGATGTATCAGCAAAAGCGGCAGGTTGAAAGCATCTTCGCCAACTAAATCTCAGGGTAGAAATCGAAGAAGGCATCGAGGCTCATGCGAAGCTGGGCCTCAATCTGCTCCCGGCTTCCTTCCAGCACGTGCATCGTCACATGGGCCTGATTGCCATTATTCAGCTCAATAGGTGCATCGCCCACGCGAGCGATCTCGTCGGCGGGCAGCAGCCTCATTCCGTAGACCAATGTAAGATTTGCCATGATTTCATTGTAGATGCGCCGGAACCTCCCCGGACTCATCCGGTGGCCTTGCATCCTTTTGCCGGATCGCGCATATACACTAAGGAAGCTTATGAGCGAAAACACGACGCGCGATACTGTCATCCTCGGCTCCGGATGCTCGGGGCTTACTGCCGCCATCTACACGGCGCGGGCGAACCTGAAGCCCATGGTGCTGGAGGGCCACGAGCCCGGCGGACAGCTCTCGATCACCACCCTGGTGGAGAACTTCCCCGGCTGGCCGGAAGGCATTCAAGGGCCGGAACTGATCGAGAACATGAAGAAGCAGGCCGTGCGCTTCGGTGCGGAGCTCCGCATGGGCCATCTCAGCTCGATTGACCTGACCAGGCGCCCCTTTGCCCTGAATCTGGGCAAGGAGACCATACACACCCGCACCCTCATCATCGCCTCGGGAGCCAGTGCCCGCTGGCTGAACATTCCCAGCGAGCAGGCCCTGATCGGCCACGGCGTCAGCTCCTGCGCTACCTGCGACGGCTTCTTCTTCTCCGGCAAGGAGATCGCGGTTATCGGCGGAGGCGACTCCGCCATGGAAGAGGCTCTCTTCCTGACCCGCTTCGCCACCAAGGTCACCCTCATCAACCGCAGCGAGAACTTCCGCGCCTCCAAGATCATGCTCGAGCGCGCCATGGCGCATCCGCAGATCCAGTTCATGACCAGCACACTGGTGGAAGAGGTGCTCGGCGTCGAAGATAAGGACGTCAAAGGCCTCCGCCTGAAGAACAGGACGACCGGAGAAGAATCGATCCTTCCCGTCTCGGCGATGTTCCTCGGCATCGGCCACGAGCCCAACGCGAAGGCCTTCGCCGGAATGATGGACCTCGACGACGACGGTTACATCCTGACGAAGAACAACGTCTTCACCACGAAGAACGGCGAGATCATCCCCGGCGTCTTCGCCTGCGGAGACATCCAGGACCGCCGCTACCGTCAGGCGATCACCGCCGCCGGATCGGGCTGCATGGCCGCCCTCGAAGTAGAAAAGTACCTCGAGGAGCACGGCCGGTAATCCTCTTACGATTGATTTATCCTCGGGCCAGCCGCTTCCATCGGCTGGCCTTTTCCATGCTCAAGAAGATCACCCTGCTGCGAGACCGAGTGGAAGACTGGACCGTCTATCCGTTCTCGGTGCCGAGGATCACCTCGCTGAACGAGATCGATATCACCTCGCGCGTCATCTTCTTCGCCGGAGAGAACGGCACCGGCAAATCCACCCTGCTCGAGGCCATCGCGTCTCATTACGGATTCGGACCTGAAGGTGGAAACCGGAATTTTTCAAGTAATACGACTTCGAGCAATCACTCCACCGACCCTTTAAGTCACGCGCTTCGGCTCTCGTTTGACAAGCGCACAGGGGCTGGCTTCTTTCTACGTGCTGAAAGCCTTTTCAACATTGCCACCCAGATAGATCATCTCGGCGTTCAAGACGGTTATGGTGAGCGTAGTTTGCACACGCGCTCCCACGGCGAAACCTTCTTCACTCTCCTCGAGCACAAGTTCCGCCGTAACGGCCTCTTCCTCCTCGACGAACCCGAGGCCGCCCTCTCGCCACAGCGTCAGCTTGCCTTCCTCGTGCTGATGCATGACACCCTGCAAAAGTATAGAGACGCGCAGTTCATCATCTCGACACACTCTCCTGTGCTGCTTGGCTATCCCGATGCGCAGATCCTCTCCTTCGATAGCGCGCCGCCGCAATGGATCGGGTACGAAGAGACGGCGCCGCTCCAGATCGTCCGTTACTTTCTGAACAATCGTGAGGAGTTTCTGAAGGAGCTGTTTGGCAAAGAAGAGCAGGAGTCCCTTCCTCTCTTCAGAGAAGAAAAACCTTAGCGATCCGTTCCTTAAAACTTGTGGAACATAAAGAATGCTCCTCCCACAAGACAGCCAAAGGCCACAGCATGGTTCCAGTGCAGCTTGTCTCCAAAGTAGAACGTTGAAAACACTCCGAAGACCGACAACGTAATGACCTCCTGGATCACCTTCAACTGATCCGGTGTAAATGTCTTCGCGCCGATTCGGTTCGCTGGAACCTGCAGGCAGTATTCAAAGAACGCGATGGACCAGCTGACGATGATGACCTTCCACAGCGGCACTTCGCGATACTTCAGGTGGCCGTACCAGGCGAAGGTCATAAAAATATTCGATCCAATAAGCAGGATTATGGTCCACATGCGCTTGCGTGTCTCCCCAAAATTGACTGTTGCAGCAGGTAAGATGCTGATGAGACGAGTATTACGGAAAAATCACGACGCGATGGACTTTCCTTTGTTTTACGTGGCGTCCACATTGGTGTCCATAAAAAAGTGGACACCTTCTATTTTTGCGACGTCTGCTAGCCCCATCGCGGCACTCAGGGCGGCCGCCTGTCTTTTCCAAAAAACATGGGAGTGGGGTGGGGGGTCCGAGGGGTCGGCCGACGCTCGACTCGCTACGATGCGCCTCCGCGGCCCGCTGAGCCCCCTCCCGCGCCCCGTCACGCCGCCAAGGACCGCCGAGCAGTAGGGGCGCGGAACCTGAGGCAAGACGCCAGGACCTGGGGCATTCGGCCGGGACAGCCCCCCAATGACAGGAAGGGTACACGGCAGTCAAGGGCGCGGCGACACCGCGGGGCGCAGCCCCTTGCCCTTGACGGCCGTGTGATGCTGGGGCGAAGAGGGGGCAGACCCGGCCCGAACCGCGGGGAGCGAAGCGACCGGCGCGGGCGGGTGAAGAGCGGAGGGGGCCTGCGGCCGGAGCGACCCGCGCCGAATGGCGGGACGGCGGTGACGGGGACCGCGCTACCGCGCTGCCGCAGGCCGCGGAATAGATGCGCGGGACCCGGCAGCGGCGTGGCCGCACGAGCGAAGCGAGGGCGGGCACCGGAGCGCGCGCGGCACTATGCGCGACGCGGAGGCACAGCCGCAGCCGGGAGCGGCCGCCGCCGAAGCGAAGGCCGCGGCAGGGCACGTGCCACAGCAACACCGTGGCGCGGGACCTACGGCGGCCGCGATGCCCGACGAACGACGACCCGGAGCGGAGCGCAGGCGAGGAGAGAGGAGCACAGTTCGCCATGATTACCGTGCCGCGGGTAGCGGCCGAGCGGAGCGAGAGGCAGGTTGCGCCACGGCCCTTGCTGCGCGCTCCGCGCGCTGATCGAACTCCCGCCGCGGCCGGATGAAGGGCAAGAAGAAGCCCCGCCGAGATGATCGGCGGGGCGAGGGGAGGGCTGCTAGTACTGCTTTGTCTTACGTCCCGAGGGAACGAACTGACCCACTGCGTTCCGCTTCGGTGCTGTCCGCTTGGCCACCTTCTTTGCCGCGCGGCGTGGCCGGGACACGGCACCGCCGTTCGAGCGGCTGCTGACTACTTTGCTCAAAGCTATCACCCCCTTCCCACCGCTGAGAGCGGTCAAACCCGTTGGTATCGGAGTCGAGCTGGCACTCGGCCAACGCGGCTTCCCATGTGGCCACAGCGGCGTTGAGTCGGTGAAGCTCACCGACGATTCGGAACTGCGGCGGGAATTGCGCGGAGCGTAACGCCTGCGCCGCGTAGAGCACCCCGTCCACCGACTCGCAGAGCCGCACGTACGACGGCGACAGGCCCAGCTCACGGAGCGCGGCGATCACTTGGACACCTCCGCGTCAAAGCCGTTGGTACCGCTGATGACCGTACCGGGGATGGTTTGCTGACCGGCAGCTTCGAGCACTGCCGCCGAAGGCGGCTGTGCGATGGCCTTTGCTTTTTCGACTTCATGGTTGTGCCGATGCCCCGGCGTGAAGGTGAGCTTCGTTACGCTTAAGT
>Ga0255336_101042_pt1 | contig 25685 bp, 21 predicted proteins | sample MeOH1_35cm_T3_17_FD_189102 | JGI IMG/M metagenome (GOLD analysis project Ga0255336, IMG submission 189102) | Sandy soil microbial communities from University of British Columbia, Vancouver, Canada - MeOH1_35cm_T3_179 | ecosystem: Engineered > Artificial ecosystem > Sand microcosm > Unclassified ...
GGCCTGCGCCATCGAGGCACAGCGAGCAGGATTTACGGTCATCCTTATCGATAAGGGTTGTCTCTGCAACTCGCTCTTTCACTATCCGTCGAACATGACCTTCTTCACGACTCCGGAGCTGCTGGAGATTGGAGATATTCCCTTCCCCAGCCCCAACCAGAAGCCCAGCCGCGATGAGGCTCTGGAGTACTACCGCAAGGTAGCCGAGCACTACAAGCTGGATGTGCGTCAGTACGAGACGGTGGAGCGTGTCGCGGGTACGGACGGCAGCTTTACGGTACATACGGTCGACCGGTTCGGCCGTGCTCTTCAGCATCGTGCGCGCAAGCTGGTTGTCGCGACCGGCTACTACGATCTGCCGAACTATCTTGGCATCCCCGGTGAAGACCTGAACAAGGTCTCTCACTACTATCACGATCCGCATCCCTACTATGGGCTCGATGTCCTTGTTATCGGAGGAAAGAACTCGGCTGCGATTGCGGCGCTGGATCTGTGGCGGCATGGAGCGCGGGTGACGCTGGTTCACCGCGGCGCGGAGATGCATCGGCACGTGAAGTACTGGATTCTTCCGGACATCAACAACCGCGTCAAAAACGGTGAGATCACGGCGTTCTTCTCAAGCACAGTTATCCGCATCACTGAAGACGATGTCACGCTGGCTACACCTGAAGGCGAGCGAACGTTTCCGAATCAGTTTGTCTTTGCGCTGACGGGCTATCAGCCGGACTTCAAGTTTCTTGAGGCTTTGGGTGTTCAGTTGGATGAGGCGAACGACCGCTGCCCTGCCTGCGATCCGGCGACACTGGAGAGCAATGTTCCGGGAGTCTATCTTGCAGGCGTGGTGGTTGCAGGCGAGCGCACAAATGAGATCTTCATCGAGAACGGGCGCTTTCATGGAAAGCAGATCGCTACGGATCTGCTGGCTAAGAATGTCTCCGCGGCAGCGTTTGATTAAGCGCTTTTGATCGCTGGCGCGATAAAAGCGAAATACAGGGATTCTTCGGCTGCGCCTCAGAATGACGGCTCTTTCTCTGTGTTGTGACTTTTGAACTCGCTAGCCGATTACGCGACGCATGAAGCCGCGAATTCCCAGCCACGTCAGCAGGAGAAGGAAGAAGGTGAGCATTCCGAGGATCAGAGCGGGATGCATATGCGGAAGCGTTGGCGTGAGAGCCGACCGAAGGCCTTCGCTCATGTAAACAATCGGGTTGATCAAGACACCGAGTTGAAGCCAGCGGATTTGTCCGAGCGCCATCCAGGGATAGTAGACGCAGCCCAGAAAGGTGATAGGCATGACGACTACACCAAAGATGAGGCCGATCTGCTTCGGTTCTACTGTTGTGCCGATGGTGAGGCCAAGAGCGCCCGAGGTGAGCGAGGCAAGCACAAGGATCGCGACGAGATAGGGCCAGCTGACGACATGCGCAACCACCGGGGTCGAAGGAATGTAGTAGGCAAGCGGGAAGACGACGATGGCAGCGATGATACTCTGCATCGCCGAGAAGCAGATCTTTTCAATTGCTACTGCGGCGACAGGTAGCGGGCACATGACGCGGTCGTCGATCTCGCGGGTGATGCCGAACTCCTGCGCCAATGGGAGCGCGACGGCGGCGATGCCGCTGAACATGATCGCAACCGCCATCAGACCAGGCAGAAGAACCGTGCTGAAGTTCGTCCCCATGGCCGCAGCCGTAGGGTTCATCGCAGCGCCTCCGCTCATGTGCGGCATGATGAAGGTGAAGACGAAGAGAAAGAGCATGGGGTTCATGCAGACGCGAATGACGAAGGGAAAGATCTCTCTGCGCAGGACGTGCAGATCGCGCATAAACAGGCCCGCGAAGGCGCGAAGGTACTGCATCCTGACGGGCCCGCTCGCAGAAGGAGGCGCGGAGATCTGTGTGTCGACGGTGGTTAATTCAGTCATGGAATTCTCGTGTTACTCGCGAAGCTCTCTGCCGGTAAGACGGATGAAGACGGTCTCGAGGCTGGGTTCCGTGATGGTGAGATCGCGCAGGCCGTAAGGATTGGCGGCGTGCACGACGTCGGACAGCAGGCCCTCGGTCCCCCCTGCGAAGATACGCACTCCCTTTGCGGTGGCCTCGACGCTGGCGATGCCGGGCTGGCGTTCGAGCTTTTCGAGCAGTTGCGGGACATCCTGCAGGCTGCGAAGGTCCAGCTCGTAGACACGCTGCGCTCCGACAGAGTTCTTCAGAGCTGCGGGAGTGTCCTCTACCAGAATCTTGCCGTGGTCGATGATTGCGACGCGGTCGCAGAGCTCGTCGGCCTCTTCCATGTAGTGCGTCGTGAGGACGACGGTGATTCCCTCCTGACGGAGATTTCGCACGGCCTCCCACATGGCGATGCGGCTCTGCGGGTCGAGACCGGCGCTGGGCTCGTCGAGGAAGAGAACCTTGGGGTAGTGCGCGATGGCGCGTGCGATCTGAACTCGCTGGGCGAGGCCGCCGGAGAGCTGCGAGGGATAGGCACCGGCTCGTTCGGTCAGGTGAAACTGCTCCAGAAGCTTGTCAGTACGCTTTTTGGCGTCGGCGCGGGAAAAGCCGAAGTAGAGGCAGTGGAAGTGGATGTTCTCGTAGACCGTGCAGGCGCGATCGAGGGTGTTGTACTGCGGAACTACGCCGATGCACCTTCGCGCCTGCGAGGGCGATTGAACGACGTCGATTCCGGCGATGCGCACGCGGCCCGCCGTCGGCAGCGCACGCGTGGTGCAGATGCTGATTGTGGTGGTCTTACCGGCTCCATTCGGGCCGAGAAAGCCGTAGAGCGCACCGGGACTCACGGCGAGGTCGATTCCATCGACGGCCACCACGCGCTGTTTGCCTTCGTAAATCTTCCTCAGGCCTTCGATCTCAACGATCACAGCTGTTCCTCCCCATGCGTGACCCTTCAGATTACATGAACCGGGAGTTTACCGCCTCAATTGGGGCTGAACTTTTGCTCCGTCGGTTACGGAGTCTCCGGGGCTGAGAACTACGGTGTCTCCTGCCTCCAGGCCGCTGACGACTTCGGTCGCCGTGCCCAGATCGCGACCAAGAACGATGGAGCGGAAGTGAGCTACGTTGTTGGAGTCGAGTACGACGGCCTGGGGCCCGGCCATGCGGATCACCAGAGCGTTCGCGGGGAGAAGCACAGGCGCTTCAGCTCCGGGAGCCAGATCGAAGATGGCGGTGGCATACATTCCGGGCAGGATACGGCCATCGTTCTTCAGGTCGACTTCGACGAGAAGCGTGCGCGTGGTGGTGTCGATGCTCTGGCTGGTACGGGTAACCTTGCCGGAATAGATCTTGCCGGGGAGCTCACGGAAGGTGACGTTCGCGGGATGGCCGCCCGTCAGGCCGACGGAGCTGGCCTGAGGGACATTGGTGAAGATGCGCACGACTGAGGCCTGCCCGATGGTGAACATCTCGGTCACGCTGTTCTGGCTTCCGGAGCTGATGAGCGATCCCCGGTCGATGCCGCGGGAGAGGATGACTCCATCGAACGGGGCGACGACGCGAGCGAAAGAAGCCTGCTCGGAGAGAGAACGGACGTTAGCCTCTCCGGCGGCGATGTTCGCATTGGCCGCAGCGACGTTGGCGATATCGGCGTTGGCCTGGGCGAGCCGCTGGTCCGCATCCTGCAAGGCCACGACGCCTTCCTTCTGAAGGCTCTGCCAGCGTTCGTTGGTGACCTTCGAGAGCTTCGCGTTGGCTTCGGCCTGCTGAAGCTGAGCCTTTGCCTGAAGGAGGCTGGCTCTGGCCTGCATGAGAGCCTGCGCGGTCTGGGGATCGTCGATCTCAGCGAGCAGCTGGCCGCGACGTACATGGTCACCAATGTCCGCGTAGCGAGCCTTCACATAGCCGGAGGTACGAGCATAGATGGACGTCTGATCGAAGGCCTGCACGGTTGCAGGAAGCTCGATGTGACCTCCGGGCTGACCTCGCTGCAGCTTTGCCGCCAGCACGACCGGGGGGCCTGCCGCGACCTTGGCCTCGGCCTCGAGATCGTCGCGATGGTGCAGTTTAGGAATCAAAAAGACGATCCCGATAACGAGGAGGAGCAAAAAGAATGCAGCCACGGCCACATAGGGCGAGCGGCTGGAGCGGTCGATATCGGCCTTGGCGATTTGAGTCATCTTCTTCTCTCTCAAGGGTGCCCTCTACTCAGGCACCTCTTCCATCTGCATCACAGCCGGATCCTTGCTGCGCAGGCGGCTGTAGATCAACGGCACAATCAAAAGCGTGGTGAAGGTCGCGACGATCAGACCGCCGATGACGGCACGGCCCAGAGGAGCGTTCTGTTCGCCGCCCTCACCGAGTCCCAGCGACATGGGCAGCATACCGATGATCATCGCCAGCGCGGTCATCAGCACCGGGCGCAGACGTGTCGCTCCGGCAGAAGATGCTGCTTCGATGGCGTTCATGCCGGCGGCGCGCTGATCGTTGGCGAAGGTGACCATGAGGATGGAGTTCGCCGTTGCGACTCCGACCGTCATGATGGCTCCCATGAGCGAGGGAACGCTGAAGGTAGTGCCGCTCAGGAACAGCATCCAGAGGATGCCGCAGGCGGCTCCGGGCAGAGCGGTGAGGATGATGAACGGATCGAGCCAGCTCTGAAAGTTCACCACCATCAGCAGGTAGACGAGGAGTACAGCAAAGATCATTCCCAGGCCCAGGCCGGTGAAGGATTCACGCATGCTCTTGACCTGACCGCGCATGGTGATCTGCGTTCCCGGCGGGAGCTCCTTGCGGTACTTGTCGATGATCTTGTCGATATCGCGGGCCACGCCACCGAGATCGCGGCGGTGAGTATCGGCGAATACGTCGAAGACCGGCTGCACGTTGTAGTGATTGGTTATCGCGGGGCTGAAGTTGCGGTCGACGCGAGCCAGATTGTTCAGCATCTGTGGTCCCGGCGCAGCGCTCAAGGCCGGATCGGTCAAGGCTCCTCGGGCATTACTGCCTGCAGTTACAGGGATGCTGTTCAGCTTGTCGATGGAGTCCATCTGGTACTGCGGAGTCTGAACGACGACCGAGTAGTTGACGCCGTTCTGCGGGTTCAGCCAGTAGTTGGGTGAGGCCTGTCCGCTGCCGGCGAGTGCATAGAGCATGCTGTTGGCGACGCTGCCCGCGGTGAGGCCGATGGTCTGGGCACGGCTGCGGTCTACGTTCACACGGAGCTCAGGAGCGTAAACCACCTGATTGACGTGCACATCGGTCGTTCCCGGAACGGCAGCTACCTCCTGCCGGATCTTCTTGGCGACTTCATAGTTCGAGTAGAAGGCGCGGCCGCTGATCTGGATATCGATGGGAGCGGGAAGACCGAAGTTGAGAATCTGGTTCACGATGTCGGAGGCCTGAAAGTAGAAGGTGACATCGGGGAACTTCTTCTGCAGCACCTCGCGGAGGCGTCTGCGGTATTCGATAGTCGGGTGATGATCTTCCTTGAGGGAGACCAGGACTTCACCATCCTGTACATCGGTAAGGCTGCCGTCACCGAAGGCGAGATTGAAGCTACCGTTCGGGATTCCTATGTCGTCGAGGACGAGGTCGAGCTCTTTCTGGGGAATGACCTCGCGGATGGTGGAATCAACCTCGCTGAAGATACGCTCCACCTCTTCGATACGAGTTCCCGGGGCGGCGCGAACGTGGAGGCGGAAGGTTCCGGCGTCGACCGCAGGGAAAAAGTCCTGCCCGATGAAGGGGAGGAGACACGCCGAGATCGCAATGAACAAGGCGAAGCTTCCCAGGGAAAAGGCAGCGTGGCCAAGCACCCAGTCGAGGATTCGGCGATAGCGCGCGCGGAAGCGTTCAAACACTGCGTTGAAACGGAAGTGCAACCGCCATATAAAGTTGGCATTCTTCGGAGCTGAGGTGTGCTCCTCGCCCGGCTCATGCTCCTGATACATCTCGACTTCGCTGGCCAGAAGAAACTTGACCATCGTCGGCACCAGGGTTCGCGAGAGGAGATACGAGGCCAGCATGGCGAAGACCACGGCCATGCCGAGCGGGGTGAAGAGGCTCTTCGCTGCTCCGGAGAGGAAGACCACCGGGACGAAGACGATGCAGATAGCCAGTGTGGAGACGAAGGCCGGTACGGCGATCTGCGCGGCTCCGTCGAGGATGGCAGGCTCGATCTCCTTGCCCTGGCCAAGATTGCGGTGGATGTTCTCGATCTCGACCGTCGCGTCGTCGACGAGGATACCGACCGCGAGCCCCAGACCGCCGAGAGTCATGGTGTTCAGGGTCTCACCGAGGAGCTTCAACACGATGATGGAGGTCAGGATCGACAACGGGATAGAAATGGCGACGATCAGGGTGCTGCGCCAGCTTCCGAGGAACAGCAGGATCATGAACGCGGTCAGGCTGGCAGCGATGACGGCCTCACGGACGACTCCCTGAAGAGCGGCGCGCACGAAGACAGACTGGTCGAACTGAAGGTCGATCTTCAGGTCGCGCGTCAGACCGGCCTGGATGACCGGAAGCCTCTCGCGGACTCGCTTGACGATATCCAGCGTCGAGGCGGAGGCGGCCTTCAGGACGGTGAGCAGAACTGCGCGCTGGCCGTTGACGCGGACGATGTTCTGCTGGATGGCAAAGCCCTCGTGTACGTGACCGATGTCGCGGATATAGACGATCGCACCGTTCACGCTGCGGATGGGCATGTCGTTCAGCTCGTCCATCACGGTGGGGCTGGCGTTGGTGCGGACGATGTAGTCGGTGGTTCCTACCTTGGCCGTACCGGCGGGAAGGATGAGGTTCTGCGCGGTCAGCGCGTTAACCACGTCTGTGGGAGAGAGTCCCTTGGAGTAGAGCTGGCCAAGGTCGAGATCGACCATGATCTGACGGGCCTTGCCCCCGTAGGGTGCGGGAACCTGTGCTCCCTGCACGGTCGCCAGCTGGGTACGGACGAAGTTGAGTCCGAGGTCGTAGAGGTCGGACTCCGAGAGCTTGTCGCTGGAGAGAAGTGCCTGAAGAATCGGCACGTTGGAGGCGCTGAACTGCAGGATGAAGGGAGGAGTCGTCCCCGGAGGAAGAATGCGGATGATGGTCTGGTTTACGGCGGTGACTTCGGCCACTGCGGCTTCGATCTTGGTTCCGGGCTGGAAGAAGATCTTGATGACCGAGATGCCGCTGACCGACTGCGACTCGATATGTTCGATGTCGTTGACCGTCGTGGTCATGGCGCGCTCGCTGATGGTCGTGAAGCGCTTTTCCATCTCGTCGGGGCTGGTACCGGAGTAGGTCCAGACGACGGTCACCACGGGGATGTCGATGGTGGGAAAGATGTCCGTGCTCATCGTTTCGATGCTCACGATTCCCAGAACCAGGATCAGCACTGCCATGACGACGAACGTGTAAGGTCGTCGGAGTGCCAGTCGAACAATCCACATAGGGAGTTCCTTCTTCGGTGCAGTAACTAATTTCTATGACGGGTCAACATATCTATTTTGTCACGAGATAGGTCGATCATCGCTCCCGGTGTTCGGATAACGCCCTTGGAGAAGTAAGGGTTTCTCGTGTCGGCTGACCGGATAAAAATGCTCCCGTCACTACCCGATCAAAGCTGCCTGGAAGACCGCAGGCCCACGCAATGTCGCAAAACAGGCTACAGATTTGACCACCGGAGCGTAGAATGGGCATATGTCGCGTGGATGGGAGAGTAAATCAGTGGAAGAACAACAGGCACAGGCCGCTCTAAAGTCGGACGCGCAGGCGAGCAATGCAGCCATTGCGGAACGTAAGCGTCGCATGCAGGCGCTTGAGCTGCAGCGCGAACGTATCCTCTCCGAACGGACCTCGAGTCCACATCGCCGCTCAGCGCTAACGTACGCGCTGGCGGATATCGAAGAGAAGCTGGCCGAACTGGGCTGGACCGTGCATATGTAACTGCGTCCGGCTGCATCAACCTGACAGCCGCGCAGGGTAAAGTGGTGCGGCCGCTTTAGCTGTGCCGGTGGAAGACCACCGAGTTTGCCTGGTCGATCGTCGTCATCAACACATTATGGATGTTGACGTGAGCCGGACGGGAAGCCACCCAGACAATCGTATCTGCAATATCTTCGGGCTGAAGCGGAGTAATGTTCTGATACACCTTGGAGGCCCGCTCGCTGTCGCCCCGGAAGCGCACCTCGCTGAATTCGGTCTCGACCATGCCGGGATCGATGGAGCTAACCCGTACCGCTGTTCCCATCAGATCGATCTTCAGACCTTCGCTGATAGCCTTCTCCGCCGCCTTCGTCGCGCAGTAGACCGCACCGTTGGCATAGGTGATGTAACCGGCCGTCGAGCCCATGTTAATCACGTGACCGCGGCCCCGTTCCACCATACCGGGGACGATGGCGCGAGTGACGTAGAGCAGCCCCTTCACGTTGGTGTCGATCATCTCTTCCCAGTTTTCGGGATCGTCCTCGTACACCTTTGTCAGGCCACGGCTGAGACCGGCGTTGTTCACCAGAACATCGATATCGCGCCATTCAGCAGGGAGAGAGGCCAGTTTGGCCTCGACCGAGGCGCGATCACGGACATCGAGGGTAAAGCTGTAGATGTCGGCGCCTGCCTGGGTGAGCTCGCCGGCGAGATCAGCCAGACGGTCCTCTCGACGAGCACAGATTGCTACCCGTGCTCCTTCACGCGCGAACGCCAGAGCCGTACACCGGCCGATGCCTGAACTCGCTCCCGTAACCAGAACTGTCTTTCCGCTCAAATATCCCATAACACTCTTATAAACAAAAGCTGCGAATGGTGGGAGAGAAAGACTCTATATTTCACAGATCAAGAGCAAATGAATCCCCTCTTCAGGTCTTTGGGGGATACCGGGAGAACATTTTGGCCGTAGCCTTTTGAATCTGCTGGGCGATCTTCTCCGGCTTGTCCTTAAAGGTTCCCGAAGCGACGCCGCGCCAGACGATCTTGTGCATCCTGTTATCTCCAATACGGACGGAGAGCGATCCGGACGGAGTATGGGTGGCGGTCAGCTGGCTTCCCATTCCCCACCCGAGACCCCATAGACCCATTCCAGTGCCGGGCTGAATCTGTGGCTCTATCGTCGCATCGTAGGCGACAAGAACGTCCGCCTGTACCGGATCATCCACCTTTCGGTAGCCCCGGGAGGCAAGCTGCTGATCGACGCTATCCCGGATGCGCTGGTCCAGGAGCTGATCTTTAGCAGGAGTGCCTTCGGTCCAGGCGTAGGTGTGATAGCTGGAGAAGTTGGCGCTGTGATCATAGTCCGTGCTGATCTTCGCACCGAGCGCAAGGGTGGAAAGAAGAAGCAAGGTCAGAATTGGAAGCGTGTGGATGGGATGACGGATTCGCATGTCGGCTCCCCCCGTTCATGAGATAGGCCCGCCGCGAGTCGACTTATCCTGGTGGGCTCCGGCAGGAACCCTCGAACGAGACCACTTTACCACTTTCGCAGCAGGGTGACGAGGACCGTTGATAACAGTGCAATAATGCCGCATGAGCGAACAGTCAGGTGCAATTGATCGACGACGGTTTCTAAACGTGTGTTCTGCGGTAGGGCTAGGACAGACGCTATTGCCGGGTGTGCTTTGGGGCATGGCGGCACAGAGCGGCGGAACGGCCTCCCCGCAAGCCGCTGGAGTCGATTCGGCACATCTGGAGGCAATTACACCGGAGATGATCGACGGTGCGGCTGCTCTTGCAGGAGTCAGGCTAACGACTGAACAGAAGACGATGGTGCTGAAAGGTCTGAAGGAGCAGCGCGACTCCGTGCTGATGATCCGAAGCATGAAGATCCCCAACGCCGTGGCACCGGCGTTTGTCTTCGATCCGGTTCCGGCGGGAATGAAGCTCGACACCGAACGGAAGCCTATGCGGATGGGGAAGGCTCCGAACGTAAGCGGTATGAGCATCCAGGAAGACGCTCTGGCATTTGCCACGGTGCGCGAGCTTGCAGAGTTGCTGAAGAAGCGGAGGGTCTCTTCAGTGGAGCTGACAAAGATATATCTGGCTCGGCTGAAAAAGTACGATCCACGGTTACATTTTGTGATTACTCTGACCGAAGAACGAGCGTTGAAGCAGGCTACCGATGCCGACCGCGCGATTGCATCGGGTAAATATCGTGGAGCGCTTCACGGGATTCCGTGGGGAGCGAAGGATCTGCTGGCCGTGAAGGGGTATCGCACGACGTGGGGCGCAGCAGGGTTCGAGCAACAGGTCTTCGACTACGACGCTACCGTGGTGGAGAGGCTGGATGCAGCAGGAGCGGTGCTGATAGCAAAGCTTTCGATGGGAGCGCTGGCTCAGGGGGATCTCTGGTTTGGAGCGAAGACGAGGAATCCATGGAATCCTCGGCAAGGATCCAGTGGGTCTTCGGCGGGAAGCGCGAGCGCCGTAGCGGCCGGATGTGTGGGATTCGCGATTGGGACAGAGACGCTAGGATCGATCTCTTCACCAAGCACGCGATGCGGAACGACAGGACTGCGGCCGACGTTTGGATTCGTTCCACGAACAGGCGCAATGGCGTTGAGCTGGACGATGGATAAGATCGGACCGATCTGCCGCAGCGTAGAGGACTGCGCACTTGTGATGAGCGCCATTTACGGTCCGGATGGACATGACCGCACAGTGAAGGATGCAGCCTTCAACTGGGATGCGGAGTTCGACTGGAAGAGACTGCGCGTGGGGTATCTGAAGAGCGAGTTCGATCCCCCTGTGCTGGAGGCGAATGCATCGGAGGAGCGCAGGCAGGACTTCATCATCGACAGCTACGATACGAGGTACGAACAGGCGGCCCTGGATGCACTAAAAAAGATGGGAGTGAAGCTGATCGAGGTACAGATGCCGAAGGGATATCACTTCGGCGATATCACCCCGGTGCTGGGGGCTGAGGCGGCAGCGGCTTTCGACGAGCTGACTTTGAGCGGGCGCGATGCGTTGCTGACAGGACAGCAGAGCTTCGACTGGCCGAATCAGTTTCGGCGAGCGAGATTCTATTCGGCGGTGGACTATGTTCAGGCGCAGAGGGCGCGGACGCTGGCGATGAAGGCGATGGCGAAGCTGTTCGATGAGGTGGATGTTGTAGTTACGCCGAGTGGAGGGGCTCAGCTCTCGGGGACGAACCTCACGGGACATCCGGCAGTGATCGTTCCGAACGGGGTACGTGGTGCGGATGCTCCCAAACCCGATCACGATGGGGATGGAGAGCGCAGAAACATCGGTGGGCCGGGAACCCCGGTGTCCCTGACGTTTCTGGGCGGGCTGTACTCGGATGCGCGGTTGGCGGCGTTCGCCAGGGCTTATCAGGAAACAACGGGTTTTCATCGGCTGCACCCGAAGCTCGATTGAGCAGGTGCTAGTATCCGCCTATGGGAAACAATACGGCTCTGGTTGAAGCGCGAAGCCTGATGAAGGAATATGCCGCTGGAGCACGGGTCGTGGACGACGTGTCGTTCACGATTGCGCGGGGAGAGACCCTGGGCCTGGTGGGAGAGTCAGGGTCGGGAAAGAGCACAGTAGCCCGGATGCTGTTGCGGCTGGTGGACCCGACCGCGGGCAAGGTGATCTACGACGGCCGTAATCTTTTGACCACAAGCGCGACCGAACTGAGAGCCATGCGGAAGAAGATGCAGATCGTATTTCAGGATCCATTCGCAGCCCTGAACCCGCGAATGTGCGTGCAGGATATTCTGGCGGAGCCGTTTGCGATTCATAAAGAGCGATGCGGGAAGGATCGACTGGCGGAAATGCTGGGCGAGGTGGGACTCGATGCGAGCGCGCTCGATCGATATCCGCATGAGTTCAGCGGAGGGCAGCGACAGAGAATCAATATCGCGCGAGCGTTGGCACTACGACCGGAGTTTATTGTGCTGGACGAGCCTGTAAGCGCGCTGGATGTGAGCGTGGGAGCTCAGGTGGTGAACCTGCTGCGGGAGCTGCAGAAAAGATATGGTTTGACCTACCTGTTCATCTCGCATTCGATGCCCCTGGTGCGGTATCTGTGCGATCGGGTCGCGGTAATGCAAAAGGGCAGGCTTGTGGAGCTGGGAGTGTGTGAGCAGGTATGTGGATCTCCTTGTGAGGCCTATACGCGCGAGCTGATTGGAGCCACGCCGGAGATGCGGTTGTAGTCCCGATACAATAGAGACTGGATGATCTCCGAGCTCAGTTTGCATTGGCGTTACGCCTGGCTGGTCGTCGCTTCGCTGATTGCCGGGGTGATGAACGCGATGGCCGGGGGAGGGTCGTTTCTCTCATTCCCGGCGATGCTCGCGGTCGGCGTGTTACCCATTCAGGCGAATGCGACGAATACGGTTGCTTTGTGGCCGGGACAGCTGACCTCGGTGGCGGCGTTGCGCAACGACCTGCGGCGGGATCTGCTGCCCGTTGTTTGTGCAGCCTCGGTTTTAGGCGGCGTAAGCGGCGCGGTCGTGCTGCTGAATACACGTCAGATTACGTTTCTGCGCATGGTGCCCTGGCTGCTGCTGACGGCGTCCCTGCTGTTCGGTGTGAGCGGACCGGTCTCGCGATGGCTTCGGCGACGCTCAGCGATACCGCACGCGGAGAGAAAGATTGCCCTGGTACCGCTTTTCTTTGCGTTGCTGCCGGTCTGTTTCTATATCGGCTACTTCGGCGCCGGTGCAGGATTTCTGATTATGACCGCTCTGGCGCTGTTCGGTCTGGAGGAGATGCACACGCTGAACTCGCTGAAAGTGCTGGCGGCGTGCCTTTCGAATCTGTGCGCTGTACTTACGTTTGTTGTGAGTGGAGCGGTCATGTGGCGCTACTGCGTGGTCTCGATGCTGTTTGCCGGCGCGGGAGGCTACATCGGAGCTCAATATGCGCGCAGAATGAATGCAGGCGTGCTGCGGGGAATTGTTGTGGTAACAGGATGCATGATGGCTGCGTACTTCTTCTGGAGGAACGGATTGTGAGACCAGAGCGGAAGGCAGAGAAAATGTTCAGGAAAGAAGCTGAAAGATGAGTCACGAAGGAATCAGGATTCTAAGCGCAGAACAGGTCGCACGCGAAGCCGCGATGGAGCAGCGGCTTCCGGTGGATGCAGTGACTCCAGCCAAGGTGCGCGTACATAAAACAGAGGGCACCGGGGTCGAGATCGACTGGAAGGACGGGCACAGGAGCGAATGGAATTTTGCGTGGCTGAGAAATGCGTGCCCATGCGCTACTTGTCATGAAGAGCGCGAGCACAGCGGCCGCAAGCCGGGAGAACCGAAGCCGAAGCCCCAGACGCTGCTGCCCATGTATGAGGCACCGGTGCGTCCGACAGAGGTCGTTCCTGTAGGCAAATACGCCGTGAAGTTCAAGTGGAGCGATGGGCACGAGAGCGGTATCTACTCATGGGAGTATCTGAGGCGCGTGTGCCAGTGTGAAGTCTGTGGCAAAAAAGAATAGACCTCGTCGTCGCTAGATAGCGGCCAGAAGTGCAAAGGTCTCTTCCAGAGTATTTACAACCAGCAGGCTTTCGCGCACGCGTGGCTTGAGCACGCCCTCGACGACACAGTGGTTGAGGAACTCCAGCAGCTTATCGTAGAAGCCGTTGATGTTGATCAGCACGACTGGCTTCTGATGCAGTCGCAGAGCCTGCCAGGTAAGTACCTCGAACATCTCCTCCAATGTGCCGAAGCCGCCGGGAAGGACGAGAAATACATCTGCCAGCTCACTCATCATCGCCTTGCGCGAGTGCATGGTAGTTGTGATGTGCAACTCGGTGAGGCCGCGATGCGCGATCTCAAGATCGACAAGAACCTCCGGGATGACACCTATAACCCGGCCGCCGTATGCAAGCGAGGACTCTGCGACGGCCTGCATGAGGCCCACGTTGGCCCCGCCATAGATGATGCCGATGTTCTGTTCTGCAAGAGCGCGGCCGAGTTCGATGGCGCTCTCGCGGTAGAGTGGATTTGCCCCATTGGTCGAGGCGCAGAAGACAGCTGCATTGCGGATCACAGGCTAAGGATATCAACTCAAAGAGAGTGTCCTGTGAATTTCGATAGATGCGATTCGGAATTGCGGCCCTTGAGGCGATGCCCTGATGGGACGCCGCCTCAAAGGCCGAGACGAGGTGTGAATAGATTGTTATTTGATGTGGATCGTCGCGCCGTTGAGCTGAGTATTGATTTCGGCGATCAGCGAGCCTGCCTCATGCGTCGAGGTGGCAGTGTTGGAGACAACGCGGGTTCCCGGTGTCAGGTTGACGGTGACAGGCTTGCCCGCCTCGAGCTTGATGATATCGTCACCGGCCTTCAGTTCCATGGGCGAGCTGGTGTCGTTGAGGAAAGTGAGTTTGACGGTCTTTGTTTTGCCAAAAAACGCATGGACGGGGGAATGTACGCTCGTTGCGGCGTAAACAGCGGGGGATGCGAGCAACGAGATAGCGACAACGGTGGTAGCAGCAAGAAGATTACGGTATTTCATTTTTAACTCCCGGTTATTCTGCGTTTCGAATGAAGGGCCACTGCCATGGTTCAGAAAGCCCTCGATGTCGAATACGGATTTGACTCACGGAAGTTCCCAAAGATTTTGCGAAGTGACGAAGTGTGCGGAAATAGTGACAGACAGCGTGTGGAAGATGCGAATGTCTCGCGAAGGTTAAAATTGATGTTGGAGCGTGTACCAGATTGAGTCGCCTTTTAGAGAATATGAATCCTCAGCAACAGGAGGGGATTCGCACGGTGGATGGACCGGTGTTGTTGCTTGCAGGTGCAGGCAGCGGCAAGACACGGGTAGTCACGCACCGCATCGCTTACCTGATTGAAGAGCGCGGCGTGCCCGCGGACTCCATCCTCGCAGTGACGTTCACGAACAAGGCTGCGAAGGAGATGGAAGAGCGTGTGAACAAGATTCTTGGGCATACGTCGCTGGCCAAGCCAACGCTTGCAACGTTCCACAGCTTCTGCGTGCGCGTGCTGCGTCGTGATATCGAAGCTCTGCGCGTCAACGGTGTGGGCCTGACAAGAACTTTCGCGATCTATGACGAACAGGATCAGCAGGCCGTCGTGAAAACCGCACTGAAGAGGCTGGGCATCGACGACAAGAGCCTGAAGCCTCGCGTTGCGCTGGGACGGATCAGCTGGGCCAAAAACCATATGATCGACCCGCAGGAGTACTTTCTCGCTTCGGCCAATCCGATGGAGGAGAAGATTGCCCACATCTTCGAGATCTATCGCAAGGAGCTGGCGAAGGCGAATGCGATGGACTTCGACGATCTGCTGCTTGAGACGGTGCGATTGCTGAAGTCCTCGTCCGAGGTGCGCGAGCGATACAACCGGCGATATCGCTACGTGATGATCGACGAGTACCAGGATACGAACCGCCCGCAGTATGAGCTGATGAAGCTGCTCGCCGGGCCGGAGAAGAATGTGTGCGTCGTCGGCGATGAGGATCAGTCGATCTATAGCTGGCGCGGTGCGGACATCAAGAACATTCTGGACTTCGAGAAAGATTTCCCGAATGGAAAGACGATTCGTCTGGAGCAGAACTATCGCTCAACCCAGGTGATCCTTGAGGGCGCGAGTGCGGTTGTCGCGCAGAACACGCAGCGCAAAGGCAAGAATCTGTGGACCTCGCGCGAGGGCGGATCGCTGATCGGATATTACGAGGCTCCGGATGGTGAGAATGAGGCTCTGTTTGTCGCAGATCGCATTCAACGCTATCTGCGCGAGGCGGGACAGCAGGACGATGAGCCACGCTGTGCGGTGCTGTATCGAACCAACTCGCAATCGCGCCTTGTGGAAGAGGCGTTACGGCGTTATCAGATTCAGTACCACATGGTGGGTGGATTCAGCTTCTACGACCGGGCCGAAGTGAAGGATCTGCTGAGCTATCTGAAGCTGGTGCAGAATCCGCATGACTCTATCGCGCTGCAACGCGTGGTGAACTCTCCGGCTCGCGGCATCGGCAAGACGACGATGGAGACGCTGGAGCGCATGGCGCTGAGCTCGGGCATGAGCTCATGGGATGCGATGGCACGGGCGATTGAGGATCGGCTGTTTCCGCAGCGAACCTTGAATGCACTGGAAGGATTCCGCAGGCTGATCGAAGATGCGCGGGCGATGCTGGGACCCGGCTTTGCGGAGAAGCTGACAGAGGATGTACGCGAAGGCGAGAGTGACGATGCCTCGTTCGATGTCTCTGCGTTCGCGCCAGAGGAAGAGGAAGAGGCCGTTCCGGAGGGTTCCGAGCCGGAGGGAGGTGGAACCGAAGACTTCGATACCAGCTTCAACTTCGCCTTCAACTTTGGCCCCAGCGAAGAGATCTCTACGATTGCGGCAGAAAATACGCGTGACTCGGATGAGCAGCATGGGATCGATTCGGCGAGCTTCAATCCGTTTGCTCCTGTGGTGTTGAAGGAGAGCCGTGGCGACAAACCCACCTCAGCGTCGAAGAGACGCCGCGAAGATGGGGCATCCGGTTCTTCGACCGCACGAGAGAACGCTCCTGAAGCAGTCACGGAGCGACCTGCATTCCGCACTCCGGGTGGAAAGGCGACCTTGCCGGAGCTGATCAAGTTTCTGAATGATCGCAGTGGATATATCCGGGCGCTTGAAGATGAAGGCACGCCGGAGAGCTTCTCGCGGATTGAAAACCTGAAGGAACTCGCCAACGCCGCGCAGGATGCTGAAGAACGCGGCGAGATGCTGGATGAGTTTCTGGACCATGCGGCACTGTCGAGCGATGCCGATCAGTACTCCGCCGAGGCGAAGGTCACACTGATGACGCTGCACGCCGCCAAAGGCCTGGAGTTCCCCCTCGTCTTCCTGACGGGCATGGAGGAGGGCTTGTTCCCGAACGCCCGCACCATGATGGACCCCTCAGGAATGGAGGAGGAGCGCCGCCTGTGCTACGTGGGCATGACTCGGGCGATGGATACGCTGGTGATGACCCGGGCAAGACATCGCCGCCGTTATGGCAACGATATGCCGGAGGCGAGCGTGGCATCGCGGTTTCTGGAGGAGGTGCCTTCGCGCCTGGTGGAAGATCTGGGAAGTCCACCGGCGCGGCCGCAGTTCAGCGGAGACTACAGCGGGCTGTATGCGACTCCCTATCCGAAGGCAAACCGGTTTGGCCGTGGAGGCCGGGAAGAGGGCGAGCGGCACTGGAGCTACGAGGACGAGGACCAGAGCGGTGGCGGCGAGGGATCATCCTCCAGACCGGGGCAGCAGCGCGGCGGAGGCCGGGGTATAGCCGGAGGATCGGGGTCGCTGGACAACATCGCAAGTTTCTTTGCCGGACGAGGTCAAAAGACCGGTTCTACGCCGGGACGCGCGAAGATGGCCGCTCCAGAGCCTACAGGTAAGACAGGTTTAACGCAGGGAACGAGGGTGCGGCATCCGAAATACGGCGAAGGAATGGTGTTTCGTCGCGAAGGAGATGGGGATGACGCCAAGATTACAGTACAATTTCAACAGCATGGCGTGAAGAAGCTGGTGGAGAAGTTTGCCCAGCTGGAGCGCCTCTAAGTTTCCCTGAAACTACTTTTAAAGAGAGATTGGCAAGATACTGATGGCAAATACCAAGAGCATTACAGACAAGACAGAGCGCAAGCAGGTAAAGCGGGCGGCGCGCAAGAAGGCTGCTCCAAAGGCGAAGCGGACGACTCCTCGCGGTTCGAACAAGGCGAAGGTTCGCAAGCTGGTGCGCGGTCAGTCGAAGCGTTAGTGCAATCCATGAGGCCTTCCGGAGTTGGTCTACAGCTGTGAAAAGCTGCGCCAACCCGGAAGGTAGCTCCTCCCCGACGAGTTTAGGCTGTATGGTGTAACTCGGGTGAGTCCGGGACGACTCTGCCGGACAATTCTGTTTGAGGAGCAGGGCTCTGGCCAGCCAAATCTTCAAAACCAAATCGATCGACAAACTGATTGCAGAATCGGAGCGGCCGGAGCACGCCCTGAAGAAGTCGCTTGGTCCGGTCAGCCTGACTGCGCTGGGCATTGGAGCCGTCATCGGCTCCGGCATCTTCACCGTGATCGGCACGGCGATTGGGGGCAACCCCGCTTCCGAGGTCAAACTGGCGGATTCTCCAGTGATCGACCTGATCGTCGGCTTTCTACACCATACGAACGGAGCGGTGGCGGGAAGACCCGGCGCGGGCCCCGCGCTGGCGGTGTCGCTGGTGCTGGTGGCAATCGTCTGCGCGCTTACGGGCCTCTGCTATGCAGAGCTGGCGAGCATGATCCCAATTGCGGGCTCGGCGTACACCTACACCTATGCGACGCTGGGCGAGCTGGTGGCGTGGGTGATCGGGTGGGACCTGATCCTGGAGTATGCGTTCAGCAATATGAGCGTCAGCGTGGGATTCGCGGCGCACGTCGTCGATCTACTGGACTGGCTGGGGCTGAAGATCTCTCCGCAGTGGCTCTCTCCGGCTTACCTTCCGCTCGGATTGCAGGATCTTGAAGGACACAACATCTACAATCCCGGCTGGCATGCCGGATTCAACATCCCGGCGTTCCTGATTGTGCTGCTGCTGACCGTTGTCCTGGTGCGCGGAATTCGCGAGTCTGCGCGGACGAACAACATCATGGTCCTGGTGAAGATCCTGGCGATCCTGATCTTCGTCTTCTTTGGACTGAGCTTTATCCATCCGAACAACTATGTTCCCTTCTCGCCGAATGGATGGAGCGGAGTTCTCGCGGGCGGCTCGATTATCTTTTTCACGTATATCGGCTTCGATTCGGTCTCGACCGCGAGCGAAGAGTGCAAGTGCCCTCAGAAGGACGTTCCCATTGGAATTCTGGCGACGCTTGTAGTCTGTTCGATTCTCTATATCGGGGTCGCCGCCGTTCTTACCGGTATGGTGCCGTGGCAGACGGTCGCGGGAGATGCGGCTCCGGTCGTGAATGCGCTGAAGCGAGTCTCTTTGACACCGGGCGGACACAGCCTGCACTGGGTAAGGCTGGCGGTGCTGCTGGGCGCAATCGTCGGCATGGTCTCCTCGATCCTTGTCTTTCAGCTTGGCCAGGCGAGGGTGTGGTTCGCGATGTCTCGCGACGGCCTGCTGCCGAGCGCGTTCAGCAAGGTGCATCCGCGCTTCAGAACTCCGGCGTTTGCAACTTGGGTTGCAGGATTTCTGGTAGCGATTCCAGCCGGTCTGTTCGACGTGGGCACGTTCGCAGAGATGTCGAACATCGGCACGCTGTTTGCCTTTGTACTGGTGTCGATCGGGGTGCTAGTGCTGCGGGCGCGGCAACCTGAGCGCTATCGTGGCTTCAGAGTGCCTTTTGGACCCGTGGTTCCGGTTTTGAGCATCGCCTTCTGCATTCTGCTGATGGCTGGACTTCCGGTAAAGACGTGGCTGCGGTTCTTCGTATGGCTGGTGGTGGGTCTGGTAGTTTATGTCCTCTATAGCCGCAAGCGAAGTGAATTCTACGCGCCCGAAGCCTAAGATAGAGAGATGGCTCGTAGGCTACTAAAACAAGACGCTGAGATTGATGTTGTGCAATGGCTGCGTGGCCTGCCCAAGGCAGAGCTGCACCTCCATCTTGAAGGCACCATCAAACCAGAGACTCTGGTGGAGCTGAGCGGAAGGCACGACGAAGAGCCCCTGACTCTCGAGGCCGCGCGTGCGCTCTATCAGTATGAAAACTTCCTCGGATTTCTGATGTCCTTCAAGGCGGTAACCGAGCGCCTGAGAGGACCGGAAGACTACGAGCTGATTACCTACAACATGGTCCGCGACCTCGCCAGACAGGGCGTGGTTCATGCGGAGGTATATGTCTCCTTCGGAATCATCTTTTACTGGAAGAAGACCGATGTAGAGCCCTATGTCGAAGCTATTGAGCGCGGGCGGGAGCGCGGGGAAAAAGACTTCGGAACAACCGTGCTGTGGATCGTCGACGCTGTTCGTCACTTCGGAGTCGAAGAAGGCGCGAAGGTGTTTCGTAAAGCCGCCGAGCTTAGGGAAAGATATCCCAGCATTGTGGGAATCGGGATTGGCGGCGATGAGGCTCGTGGACCGGCAGACCAGTTCCGCGATCTATACAAAGAGGCCAGGGATGCGGGCCTGCGCTTGACGGCGCATGCGGGCGAATCGGTGGGCCCGGAGAGTATCTGGTCGGCAATCAACATCGGCGCCGAACGGATCGGTCACGCGCTGGCGGCGCAGCATGATGCTGAGCTCATCGAGGTGCTTGCGCGCAAACAGATTCCGCTTGAGATCAACGTCACCAGCAACGTGAAGACAGGATGCTGTACCGGATTCGAAGAGCATCCCGTGAAAGAGTACTTCGAATCGGGCCTGATGATTACGCTGAACTCCGACGACCCGCCGATGTTCGGCAGCGATCTGCTGGGAGAGTATGTGCTTGCCCAGGAACAATACGGGTTCACCCTGGAGCAGATGCGCGAGCTTGCAGCGAATGCCGTGGAGGCCAGCTTCCTCGATCCGGCAAAGAAACTGGCTCTGTTGCAGAGGGTAGAACAGTACGGCTGATCGAAGCTCTCATCAGGCGCCGGAAGGTCCCGTTGTGCAGAACGTTCCAGCGCCAGAATAAGACCGTTACGCTGCGGACTCCGCCACTTGCCGGTGAAGCTCCTCGAACCGGGCGAAGTAGGGCACGCAGACGAGACTGATGGTGCACTGCCGGAAGACGGGATTGATCTCCGGTCCGATCCAGCTGCTCTGGATTGCACTTTGCTGACTGAGAACCAGCATGTCGGCTCCGCTGCGACGTAGCAGCCGAGGCAGCTCACGCGATACCCTTCCCTGCGCAACATGCACTTCGACGTTGCAGTCGGGGTTGAGCGTGCTGGCGATATCTCGAAGCCAGGCATCTGCGGTCTCTTCGCCCATGGGCGAGGCCGACATAAGAGGCTTCAGCATCGAGCCTTCATTGATCTCATCGACGATATGCAGAAGATGCAATGTACCGCCCGTCTCCGACGCATACCGTGCCGCCTGCTGCAGATGGGACAGACCTTCTTCCGGATCTCCTAACCAGACTCCGATATGACGATCCGACGATGGTGCGCTGTCACCGACATTGATTCTCCCAAGCGTCCAGATGGGAACAGAGAGACGCTTGATAAGCCGGGCTCGCAGCGACCGATGCCACGGACGAGGCAAGCCTGTCAGGTCGCTGGGGGGGAGCATCAACAGGACATTCGGACGACGCTCGCAATAAGCGGCGATCCCATCGCAGGGATCGCCGCTTACGAGCACCCGGTCGCAATGCTTGTAATTGTCCGCTTCAGCGAAGAAAGACCGCAACAGCGTCTCGGCCTCCCGATACAGGGTCTTGTTCGCGTCATAGACATGAAGCAGAGTCAGCTTTGCATCCAGGGTGTCCACCCACTGCGCCACGGTAGGGATGACGGCGTGGCTTGAATCCGAAAAGTCTGTGGCGAATACGATCTCGGTTATCTTCTGAAGCATAAGTTCCTTCCTTTAGCGACAAGCCCCTAAAATACGAAGCCGTCAACGGGCTGCACATCGGAAACTGCTCGCGATTTACGAGGTTTCGCAACCTCTGCCCATCCGCGCTCACGATCCATCTCTTCCATCTGCTCACGCAGGTTGAGCTCGATGGTCCGCGAGAGAGCGGTCATCGGGGTGTCATGAATGGTGTTGTCGAACGGGTTGGATATCTCACGGCTCATCAGATCTGCCGCGATGAAGGTGAAGCTGATGAGCACACTTGCAATCGGTGTCATCAGGCCAAGGTCTTCGACGATTCCCAGAGGAAGAAGCCAGCAGAACACATCCAGAAGAACACTGGGAAGGTAATCGAACTGACGAGGGAGAGGCGTATTTTTGATGCGCTCGCAGGCCCCCTGAATATTGGTCAGCACGGTGAGATTTTCATTGATGGCTCCCCAGCGAAAGCTGTCGAGCATACCTTCATTGCGTGCCTGACGAAGGAGACCTCCCATCCTCAGCACAATCGCTGCGGGCAGGTTCTTATAAACGCTCAGCTCAAGCGCGACGACATCTCCCAGCAGTGTCCGAACCTCCGGAAGAGGGGTCTGCTTTCGCAGGTGGCAGCGCAGAGCATGAGCGAAGGTGATCTGATGCAGAACGAGCGTGTTTCGAAGAGGAAAGCGGTGCCGGTCTTCGTTCTCGTCGTCGATCATCGTCAGGAACTGCACCGTCAATGCACGCGAAGTATTAACCAGCTGTCCCCAAAGCTGCCGTGCCTCCCACCATCGTCCATAGGCGGCATTCGTGCGAAAGGCGAGAAAGATCGTCAGGGCCGAGGCCAAAGGAGCGACAGGAAGCCCATTTAATGAGATCCATTTATGGTGCAAAACCGAATAGACGATGGCCACAGTGCAATCGAAGACAAGCAATACCAGAAGCCGTTTCCATGCCTGGGGCCAGATTCGATTCAACGGCAATCGGTCTCGAACAATCATTGAGCAACTCCAATACGGTGATTAGACAGTGACGGAAAGCTGCACGAGTCCTATCTTCCAGCCGCTCTTTGGACATTGCCTGAGGATGGAAAAGAACCTATCTTTTGGCCATTGATCCCCCATCCTTTTGTCTAACCGCGTCTAATAAGAGAGTGAATACCTTTTACCGACGTTTCGTGCGCATGCGGTTTGCCGGAGGCAGCCGAAACCGGATTCTGCTGATCGCGGTCGGGCTGGTGTCGGTGCTCGTCCTGCTGGAGTGGTACTTCAACTTCGACTTCTCCCTTGGCATCCTCTACATCTTCCCCGTCATGATCGCCGCATCGGTTCTTACACGCTGGCAGATCGTGGTGGCAGCAGCCTTCTGCGCTTACATGCGCGGCCTCTTTACAGCCGATGAGACCCAGCTGGAGCACCTGCTCCGCTTCTGCATGGCGACAATCGCCTATACGGGCTCAGGTCTTTGGATCTATCAGATTGCCGATTCGCGGCGCGTCGTCCTGAAGCACTACTCCCGCCTTCGCTACGAACAACGCATGCGAAGGCGTGCGCAGGAACAGCTGCGGCTACTGGCAGAGAGCAGCCCGGCGGCAATTTTGACGCTGGACTGCGACGGAACGATCCTCGCTGCCAATCGAGCCGCGGATAATATGCTGCAACCGAAGGATCCCCTGGCCGGACAGGAGATTCGAACGTACATGCCTCTCTTTCACGATGCTTTGCAATTGCCCTCAGGCATTGGGGAGATCAGCACCTCGGCAAATGCGTGGGCACGGCGAGGTGACGGGACGCTGGTCCCGACAACGACGTGGTTCTCCATCTATGGAGAAGGTGCTACTCGCCATCTCGCTGCCATCGTCGTAGATATGTCCAACGAGGTTCGCGAGCGGGAGCATGCGCAGTTCGAACAGATCGTCAGCCATGATCGCATTCTGGCAAGCGCCGTCTCGCACGAGATACGAAATCTCTGCTCCGCGATCTTTGTCGTGGCCTCCAACATGGAAAGAAGCAACACGATCGCGGGGCATCCCGACTTCGTGGCACTCAAAAACCTTGCCGCGGGCTTACGCGATCTCGCCTCCGTCGATCTGCGTAAAAAAGCACGGATGAAGCTGTCCTCCGTCAGCCTGCAGGAGCTGGCAGAGGAGTTGCGTGTCATCATCGGGCAGGACTGGACCGACATCGACGGCGAGTTCGAGTGGCATGTTCCCGACGATCTTCCCGCCGTTCGCGCCAACCGTCATGGACTGATCCAGACCCTCCTCAACCTCTCGCAGAACTCCCTGCGTGCGGTCCAGGATGCTCCGCAGCAACGATTCACCATCGACACCTCGGTCCAGGACGGCAAGGTCTCTCTGCGCGTCTACGATACAGGGCCAGGCATGAAGACGACCGAGCACCTGTTTCAGCCCTTCCGACCCGAGTCCGACGGCTCCGGACTCGGTCTATATGTCTCCCGTGCGTTGATCGACAGCTTCGGGGGAGATCTTCGTTTTGAACCCACTGAAGCCGGATGCTGCTTTATCATCACGCTGCTTGCAGCGCATAATGAGGGTCAGACAGTTCCACTGGAAACAGCGGAGACGGAACAAGAGCACGCATGAACTCGACTACGACGAGCGCTATTCGCATCTATCTGCTCGATGACCACATGTTGTTTCGCGAGGGACTGCGACGCCTGCTGGATTCGGATGAGCGATTCATCATCATCGGGCATAGCGGCGATCCCTCACAGGCGCTCACCGAACTTCAGAAAACGGCTGTCGATGTTCTGGTCCTGGACTACGATCTGGGTGGCCAGAATGCTCTCGAACTGCTCGAGCCGTTGCGCTCTTCAGGTTTTACCGGCAAGATCCTGATTGTTACCGCAGGACTGCCAGACAAGGATGCGCTCGCGCTTATCAAAGCCGGCATCTCCGGCATCTTCCATAAGCAGGAGTCGCCGGAGGAGCTTCAGCGCGCAATCGTCGAAGTGGCTCAGGGGAGAGTCCTGATCGATCAACAGTATCTTCAGGCGGTCGTCGCAGCCGCCCAGCCACAGGAATCGACCCGCTTTACGGAGCGGGAGAGAGTTACTCTCCGATATCTGCTGCAGGGGCTTGCGAATAAACAGATTGCGGCGAACCTGAATATCTCGGAGAGCGCTGTCAAAGCTACGCTGCAACAGCTCTTCTCCAAGACCGGTGTTCGTACTCGTTCTCAGCTGGTGCTGCTTGCAATCGAAAAGTATCGCGATCAGCTCTGAGGTTATGGTGTAGGACGAGGAGCGAAGTACCCTTTGCTGGCGCGCACCTTGAAACGCGGATCGAGAGCCTGCAGATAGATCGTTCTGAAAGATCCATCCTGTTTGAAGTCCGCCGGGCGATAGACCAGTGAATACTGGCTGCGAAGCTCTTCCTGAATGTTTCTAAAACCGACGGCGACATCCTCGATCTTTACCGGGAAGAAGGCCATGCCGCCTGTAGCCTCCGAGATCGTCTGGAGAACAGCATCGCCCTTGTCCTTGCTGGGACTGACGTTGGTGCTGATGGTGTAGACGATGGTCTCCGCACGCTGACACATCTTGATCGCATCGGACTGCTGGGCGCGGCTGTAGTTGTCGTCACCGTCGGAGACGACGATGAGAGCGCGGCGTACAGCACCGTCTTCCTGCAAAGTCAGCATCTGATCGCGACAGGTCTTGTACAGCGCATCGTAGAACGCCGTACCGCCGCCCGGACGCAGTTTGCGGATGCCCTGGTTGAGCAGATCAATGTTGTTGGTGAAGCTCTGCGCCATGTCGGTCGAGATATCGAATCCCATCACGAATGCGCGGTCGTTGCGGTGCAGGATCTGCAGAAGGAACTCGATGGCGGAGTCCTGCTCGAACTGGAAGCGCTGACGGATCGAGCTTGATGTATCGAGCATGATGCCGACGCGAAGCGGCAGATTGGTCTGCTGGGAGAAGCGAAGAACGGTGACCGGAGGACGTCCGTCATCGAGCAGACCGAAGTTTTCGCGGCGCAGACCGGTGATGAAGCGCCCCTTCTTATCGGTAACCGTAAAGATGAGGTTGACCTCATTGACCTGCACCTTGATGGTCGTGATGGGCTCATCGCTTGCCGGAGGCTGATTGTCCTGAGCGGGGGGAGTCGCTGCCGCAGGAGCTTGCGGAGCAGAGGCGGCGGGAGAAGGGGTCGGAGCCGGAGGGGCCGGTGTCTGCGCGCAGAGAGATACCGCGGTAAACGCAGAGAGGGAGAGGACAGTTAAAAGTCGAAGGGCGTTATTCATTCGTGTCGGGACAATCACTCCGATCATTTTACCCAAAGTCCGGCCGCTAATCGGCGCGAAGAACGTTTAGCAGGCTCTCCAGCT
>Ga0255336_101043_pt1 | contig 25667 bp, 18 predicted proteins | sample MeOH1_35cm_T3_17_FD_189102 | JGI IMG/M metagenome (GOLD analysis project Ga0255336, IMG submission 189102) | Sandy soil microbial communities from University of British Columbia, Vancouver, Canada - MeOH1_35cm_T3_179 | ecosystem: Engineered > Artificial ecosystem > Sand microcosm > Unclassified ...
GTTATGTGAAGTCTATAGTTGTTGAAGCGCACCCGGAGTCCAGCGAAATCGGGCGACCGCACCTCGGAATGACCGACAAACCTTGCATAATCCCGAGGCGCCCATAATAGGTCGATTCCACGACCACCCCCGCGAGCCCGTTACGGTGGGGCGCCAGTACCGCGAGGATTGCGCCGAGCTCATTCGGAAGGCGCCTCTGCAATACGATCCGGTCCTCGGCATCACTGACCACCACCACGCTGTTGTTCGGGTGCAGGTCTATTCCGCTGAACTTCATCTCGGCCTCCGTTAGGTCAAAGGGCTTGTGCCATGACTCTACCCCTGTGCCTCTCGCTGCGAAGCTCAGGCCAGCTATATGATCACCAGTGCCGTCAAAACCCAAGCGTGACCCATCGGCCCGCCCGATTTGCGCCAAAATCCTCGAGCCTGATGTGACGGAATAAATCCGTGCATCAGGCGTTCTATGAAAAGCAGGCTCATCCAGACGGACTGTCACCCTGGTTCCGATTTAAGCATCCATTCGTCACGAATTTCTGGAGAAGGATATGCCAAATGTGCTGAAGACCTACACGCTAGAAGAGGCCATGGGAGCGATTGCTCGCAGCAACGGTCAACCACTCAGCAAGGGACCAGATTCACCGCAGAGTCGAGGTGCTTACAACGCTACCGGCAAAAAGTTGGGGCATGAGTACATGCACCGAGGCCACGTTAATCAACAAAACCGCCCACTTACTGATCTACAGAACAATATGCTGGAGAAGAGCCGCAGTGAGAACCGCCTCGCGTCCGCCAGATTGACGCAATATCTGCTTAACAGTGCGGATGGGCAGCAAGCGCTTGCCAGATTAGACCAAGCTAACGACCCGAAGCTGCAGCAATGGCTTAAGAAGGTCGACGTAACAGACAAAACGATCTACGGGTTCGAGGGAGGGGGTGACGTGCCGAAACAAGTTACGAAAGCGGCAATCAACATCCGAAAAATTGGGGGCGAGTTATTTGTCGCGTCGGTATATCCAGCGGAGTTTGCCGGTGAACGGAACTACGAGTTGGACATGCTCTTCTGATCCGCTTCTTGCACGTTGGCGCATGCTGCGTTGAGATGGCTTGTGCGAACGCGGTCGAAGGGGTTTTCGGCTTTTGCCGTTTGGCGAGACGACTTACAAGGGCGCCAAGCAATTGGTTGCCGACATCGACGCGTTCAACGAGCGAGTGGGTACGCCGCCCGCGCATACCGTGAGCCGCATCAGGGTCGGTATCGCCGATGGAGTCGTCACGAAACGCGCACTGGGCTGCAAAAAGCGATGGGCTCGTTTTTGGAACACGGCGAAGTCTTCGTCGATCTGGAACTCGTAACGCAGATGCAGCTTCGAAAACCGATCGTTGAAGAGCAGCGTGATCTGACATCGGCAATATGCCGAACGTCAACGCGGACTGTATCACTCATGCGCCGTTCCAGCATGAATCCCATGCTCCATTCGAGCGACCTGAACTTGTTGCAAAAAAAATTTGGAATAAAGCAGGCTGTCGAATGTTTTGATCTATAGGAAGCGGCACCATGTGCCGCCCAAATACAGTTCTCAAGCTAGCAAATGACCACGAACTTCATTGCGCATCCTGCCTGGGCTGAATGGCTCAGCGACATTTCCGCGGATTTACCGTGTGGTCCGGATCTGGAGTACGACCCTTCATTCTTGTTGCTCGAACAGGCGGTGAATGGCCGGCCGGAAGTTCAGTACGGCGAGACGGTGATACCTGCCGTGCCTCCCGACTGGACGTGGACCGACACGCTATGCCTCGAATTGCTTTCGCGGACCCGTGATCTTCGGGTGATCGCGTGCCTGGCGCGTGGCCGCCTCGTACGCAATGGTGTCGCGGGCCTCGCCGATGGGCTCGCGGTGGCCGCGGGGCTGCTCGAACACCAGTGGGATCATGTTCACCCGCAACTTGATGCAAGTGACGCCGGGGACCCAACCGCCCGGATCAATGCGCTCGCTGCCTTCGTCGATTCGACAGGCATCCTCTGCGATCTTCTCGACACGCCAATCGCTCCTCAGGTTTCCTCGCAGACAGCGGTGCTCACATTGAGGGAATGGATGTACGCCACAGGCGAGGTAGCAACCCCCGCGCAGCGAGTCCCCTTAAGCGTGGCGGAGATCGAAGCGGCGCTTGCCGCCGACGTCGCTAGCGTCGTGTCTGTTCAGCAGGCGCTCGATGCGGCGATAGCGCACGCGTCACGCATCGAAGTTTTAGTGACCGAGCGTGTCGGGGTTTCGCAGACTATCGACCTCGGTCCGCTGAAGGTTCTGTTGCAGCGGGCGCAGTCGCTGATCGCGCAAGGCCTGGCGCAATTCCAGGCCGTGGATGCACGCCCGTTGCCCGGCGAGCGGGGCGGCGACACACCTGTCGTCCTTTTCCATACCGAAGGTGCCGGTATGGCGGCGCCAGGCAATCAGATAGCCACGCGTGCCGACGTGATTGCGGTACTTGATCGCGTGTGCGACTACTACGCGCACCACGAGCCGTCGAGTCCGGTACCCCTGCTGCTCAAGCGTGCAAGCGGGCTGGTCCACAAATCGTTTATCGACTTGCTTGGCGATCTTGCACCCGAAGGATTAGCTCAACTTACCCAAGTGATTGGAACAGCGGGCATGTCGCCCTCATCCGATTGACATAGCCGGAGAACCCTATGGCCAAGGAAAGCAGTCAGAAATTCATTGCGCGCAACCGTGCGCCGCGAGTGCAGATCGAATACGACGTCGAAACGTACGGATCGGAGAAGAAGGTCAATCTGCCTTTTGTCATGGGCGTGCTGTCGGATCTTTCAGGGCAGCCGGTCGAGCCCCTGGTGCCCGTAGCGGACCGAAAATTTCTTGAAATCGACATCGACAACTTCGACGAACGCCTTCGCTCGATGAAGCCGCGGGTAGCGATGCAGGTCGAAAACACCTTGACTGGCGAAGGACGGATCGGGGTCGACATGACCTTCGAATCGATGGACGACTTCTCGCCGGCGGCCATCGCTCGCAAGGTTGAGCCGCTCGCGAAACTGCTCGAGGCGCGCAGCCAACTGCGCAACCTGTTGACTTACATGGATGGCAAGTCGGACGCAGAACAGCTGGTCGCGAAGTTGCTGGAAGATCCGGCGCTCCTCGGGGCTCTTGCGTCGGCACCGAAACAGCCGGACTAGTCCTGTCGCGAGCGACGGAATCGATCAAGACCGAAGCAAGGGGAATGACCTTGGCAGAAACAAACGACCAACCACAGAACACCGGCGGGCTGCCGGAGGTTCAGCAGAATCACGGCGCGACGTCCGTCGAAGCCGATGCAACGAGCGAGTTCGGGCGGCTGTTGCAAAAAGCCTTCAGGCCGAAGACCGATAAGGCGAAGGAAGCGGTGGAAAAGGCCGTACGCACGCTCGCCGAACAGGTGCTGCAAGACACGCATCTGGTATCCGACGACGCCCTGACGACCATCGAAGAGCTGATCGCCAAGATTGACGAAAAGCTCAGCTCGCAGGTCAACGTGATCCTGCACTCGGATGAATTCCAGAAAGTGGAATCCGCATGGCGCGGCCTGCATTATCTGGTCACGAATACGGAAAGCGACGAAACGCTGAAGCTGCGCGTGCTCAATATCTCGAAGGGCGAACTGCATCGTTCATTGCGCAAGTACAAGGGCGTGGCGTGGGATCAAAGTCCTCTTTTCAAGAAGCTCTACGAGGAGGAATACGGCCAGTTCGGCGGCGAGCCGTACGGCGCGCTGGTGGCTGACTATTACTTCGACAACAGTGCCCCGGATGTGGACTTGCTCATGCAGATGGGCAAGATCTCGGCCGCCGCACACGCGCCATTCATCGCAGCTGCCGATCCGTCGGTAATGCTGATGGAATCATGGCAGGAACTGGCGAATCCACGCGACCTCACCAAGATCTTCCAGACGCCGGAACACGCGGCATGGCGTTCGCTGCGCGAGTCCGAAGATTCGCGCTACATCGGCCTCGCGATGCCGCGCTTTCTCGCACGCGCCCCATACGGTGCGAAAACGAGTCCGGTCGACGAGTTTGATTTCGAGGAAGACACCGCGGGTTCGGACTCCAAGAAGTACGCATGGGCGAATGCCGCGTACGCAATGGCGGCGAATATCAACCGCTCATTCAAGATGTATGGATGGTGCTCGCGAATTCGGGGCATCGAGTCGGGTGGCTCGGTCGAGAACCTGCCGGTCCACGCATTTCCGACCGACGACGGCGGCGTAGACATGAAGTGTCCGACGGAAATCGCGATTAGCGACCGGCGCGAAGCCGAGCTGGCCAAGAACGGCTTCATGCCGCTCGTGCACAGGAAGAACTCCGACTTTGCCGCCTTCATCGGCGCGCAGTCGCTGAATAAGCCAACGGAGTACGAAGACCCCGACGCGACCGCCAACGCCAATCTTGCCTCGCGCCTGCCCTACCTGTTCGCATGCAGCCGCTTTGCTCATTACCTGAAGTGCATCGCACGCGACAAGATCGGTAGCTTCAAGGAGAGGGAAGACATGCAGCGGTGGTTGCAAAGCTGGATTCTTCAATATGTGGATGGCGATCCCACCCACTCAACCGAAGAAACCAAGGCGCGCCGGCCGCTCGCCGCGGCTGAAGTCGTCGTCGAAGAGGTGGAAGACAATCCCGGCTACTACACGTCCAAGTTTTTCCTGCGTCCGCATTATCAGCTCGAAGGGCTGACGGTGTCGTTGCGTCTGGTTTCCAAGCTTCCCTCCGCGAAGGCCGCTTGATCTCGGCTCCGCTTTAGTACTTTGTTCGACCAACATGAGGAGTAGCACATGGCAGTAGATATCTTTTTGAAGCTCGGCTCGGTACAAGGCGAATCGCTCGATTCAGTCCATAAGAACGAGATAGACGTTTTATCGTGGAGCTGGGGAATGACTCAGTCGGGCACCATGCATTTGGGAACGGGTGGCGGCGGCGGCAAGGTGTCGGTGCAAAACCTGTCGATCACGAAATACACTGACAAGGCGACCCCCAACATCTTGACTGCGTGTTGCACCGGCACTCACTATCCGACGGCGACGCTCACGGTCAGAAAGGCAGGCAAGACGCCGCTCGAGTACTACATCATCGTCATGACAAATGTGCTGGTAGTGAACTACGGCACCGGTGGCTCCGACAGTGAGGACCGCTTCACCGAAACCGTCTCGCTCAATTTCGAACAATTCGACGTCAAGTATCAGCCTCAGGGCGAGACCGGCGCGGCGGGAGGCGGAGTTGTTGAAAGCAAGTGGAACATTCCGGCCAATGCGGCGGCATGACGCGTCCACGAGCCGCGGCGCGCGGTTGCAGGCGTCGCTGCTGGAACGTCTGACGGATCGCGAACCGGGTGTCGTGCGCGAGGCTCGCGAGCATCGGATTACCTCGGCGCGGGCTCTGCGCCTGAGCGTCATGCACGATCTCGCGTGGCTCTTGAATGCGCAGGGGATCGCGTCGACGCAGGAGATCGCGGCCTATCCGCACGTCGCGACATCAGTGCTCAATTTTGGCTTCTCCGACATCGTGGGGAAGGCGGCGGCGGGCATCGATATCGCGTCGATCGAAGGCCGGCTTCATGACACGATCCGCGCGTTCGAGCCGCGCATCCTTCCCGGCACCTTGCGAGTGTCGGCGATTCACAGCGGCGAGATCACGGGTCGGCACAACATGATTGCGTTCATCGTGGAAGGCGACCTGCATGCCCATCCGGTTCCCGAGCGCCTTTACTTTCGCACTGAACTCGATCTCGAAGCCGGGCAAGTGAACGTCAGCGAGCAGGCGCCCGGCGCTCCGGACCGGGGCGACCAGAAACAAGCAGCAGCGCGGTGAAATAAATCTTCCCTGCCGGGTGTTGTCCCCGATATGGGCGGCAGTCTTCGCGCTTTCCGCATTTCGCCATCGACAGCAAATTTCGTGTTTCTTATCGTGAATCCCGAACTGATCAAGTACTACAGCCAGGAACTTCAGCATGTTCGCGAAATGGGCAGCGAATTCGCGCAGCTGTTTCCGAAGGTGGCGGCCAGGCTCGGGCTCGAGACTTTCGAATGCACGGATCCGTATGTTGAGCGCCTGCTTGAAGGCTTCAGCTTCCTGTCAGCGCGCGTGCAGATGAAGATCGACGCGGAGTTCCCGCGCTTCACGCAGCATCTCGCGGAGCTTGTCTATCCGCATTACCTCGCGCCGACGCCGTCGATGGCTATCGTCGAGCTTCAACCCGACATGACGCATCCGGCGCTTGATGAAGGACTCTCTATTCCACGCGGCACCGCATTGCAGGGAGCGCTCGACGGCGACGCTTCGACGCGCTGCGAATTTCGCTCGGCCCACGCGCTGAAGTTGTGGCCGATCGAGGTGGTCGACGCCCGTGTCTTCACCTATTCGGGGTCGCTGCCGGGAGTCGACGCGCCCTTGCCCGCCGGTGTGAAGGGTGGCTTGCGCCTGAAGTTGCGAACGGCCAACGGTACCTGCTTCGACGAACTCGCGCTCGACAGTCTCCATCTTCATCTGCGCGGCGCTGAGGGCATGCCGTCGCAGCTTTATGAACTGCTGCTCGGCGCAAGCCTCGGCGTGGCGGTCACGCCCGGCACGGTGGGGAAGATTCTGCCCGCCGCCTCGGTCCGCCCACTCGGCATGAACGACGACGAAGCGCTCCTGCCCGTGAACCAGCAGTCGTTTCCCGGCTATCGGCTCCTGCAGGAATATTTTGCGTTCGCACAGCGCTTCATGTTCGTGGCCATCGACGGCTTGCGGGCCCCGCTGAGTGCTTGCCACGCCGAGGAAGTCGAATTGATCGTGCTTCTGTCGCGCGCCGATCAAACGCTCGAACGTTCCGTCGATCGTTCGCATTTCGCGCTGCACTGCACCCCGGCGATCAACCTGTTTGCCCGTCGGGCGGACCGTATAGCGGTGACTGGCGAGCAGTTCGAATATCACGTTATTGCGGACCGCACGCGGCCGATGGACTTCGAGGTCTACCAGGTCGAGAGCGTCACCGGCCATCGCGCGGGAGGCGGGACCGAATTGCCGTTTCAGCCGTTCTACAGGGCTCGCGACCTCGCAGTGCCGCAGACGAGCGGTGCGTTCTATCAAGTGCGGCGGGAAAAGCGCTTGCCCTCGGCACGGCAGATAGAGCAAGGGGCGCGCACCAGCTATATCGGCAGCGAGACGTTCATTGCCCTCGTCGATGCCACCGATGCGCCGTATCCCGACGATCTCCACCAACTCGCGGTGGGCGTGCTGTGCACGAACCGGGACTTGCCGCTGACCATGCCCGTCGGCCGTCCGGGCACCGATTTCGTGCTCGACGTGGAGGCGCCGATACTCAGCGCCAGATGCATCGGAGGCCCAAGCCGGCCGTTGCCGTCTTACGCGGAAGGCCCGGTCGCGTGGCGGCTGTTGAGCCACCTGTCGCTGAACTATGCGTCGCTGGTGGACAGCAGCAAGGAAGAGGGCGCGTGCGCGATGCGCGACCTGCTCGCCCTGTATGCGCCGGTCAGCGACATTGCGATGGCCCGGCAGATAGAAGGCCTGCGCTCCGTTGACAGCGTGGCCGTGACGCGCCGCCTGCCTGCGCGTGGGCCGATCGTGTTCGGGCGCGGGATCGAGGTGCGCCTGTTGATCGACGAAACCGCTTTCGAAGGCGCGAGCGCATTTTTGTTCGGGGCCGTGCTAGCGAGGTTTTTTGCGCAATATGTATCGCTCAATTCGTTCACCGAGACCGTGGTAACGAGTACCACGCGCGGCGAAATCATGCGATTCGGGCCGAGGAGCGGATTATGCCGAACACTCTAGACCTGTTGCCGCGCCTCGCGGCCGATGCACACCGCTTTGATTTCTTCCAGGCCGTGCGCCTGCTCGAAAACGCGCATCCCAATCTTCCCCGGGTCGGGTCCTCGCTGCGGCCTCGCGACGATGCAGTTCGATTTGGTCAGGATCCCGATCTGATTTTCTTCCCGACCACCTTGCGCGCCTTCGATATTTCCGGCGATACGCCGCCACGCCTGTCGGTCAACTTTTTCGGTTTGCTCGGGCCCAATGGCCCGATGCCGACGTACCTGACCGAATACGTGCGCGATCGCAGCCGCAACGCGGGAGACCCGACCTTTGCGCGTTTCCTCGATGTCTTCCATCACAGGATGGCGTCGCTTTTCTATCGCGGCTGGGCGGTGGCGCAGCCCGTCGTCAGCCTCGACCGCGACAACGGCGACCGCTTTTCAACCTATGTCGGCAGCACTTTCGGAATCGGTGAAGCGGCGCTGCGCAACCGCGACTCGCTGCCCGATTTCGCGAAGCTGCACTTTGCCGGCCTGCTGAGCGGACCGACACGCCACGCCGCGGGCCTGCGCCTCGTACTGAGGCGGTTTTTCGGCATCCCGGCGGACGTGGTGGAAAACGTCGGGCACTGGCTAGTGCTGCCGCCGCAGTCGCTGTCCCGGATCGGGACAAGAAACGAAGGCGCGGCATTGGGCGTGGGTACGGTGCTTGGCGCGCGCGCGTGGGACCGGCAGCACCGCTTCCGGGTCGTGCTGGGCCCATTGCCGATGGCTGACTACCTGCGCTTCCTGCCGGGGGGCGCAAGCTTGCCGCGCCTCGTCGACTGGATCCGCAATTACGTGCGCGATCCGCTCGAATGGGATCTCAACCTGCAACTGCGCCGCGAGGAAGTGCCGCGGCTCACGCTCGAGCGCCGCCAGCGGCTCGGCTACACCACCTGGCTGCTCTCTGGCAGCGCCCGAGACGACGCGAAGCAGCTCGTGATCAAACCCGTCCGCCCACGTGGCCGTGGGCAGTTCCAGGATCAAAACCAGGATCAGAAGCAGGATCAAAAATGGCCGAGATAAGCCGCTCCGTGATGTTCGGCAAGCTCAATCCGCTTGCCTTTCGCGCAATGGAAAGCGCGACGACGTTTTGCCGGCTGCGCGGCAATCCGTACGTAGAGATTGTCCACTGGCTGCATCAACTGCTGCAGTTGCCGGACTCGGACCTGCACCGGTTGATCCGGCATTTCCGCATCGATCCCTCGCATCTCGCGCGCGACGTGACTGAGGCCCTCGACCGCCTGCCCCGCGGTTCGACCTCGATTACCGATATCTCGTCGCAACTCGAGGAAGCCGTCGAGCGCGGCTTTGTCTACGGCTCGCTTCTGTTCGACGCGCCGCAGGTCCGCAGCGCGCATTTGCTGGTAGGCGCATTGAAGACGACGTCATTGCGCAATGCCTGGCGCGCCATCTCGCGCGAATTCGACAAGATCACGCTGGACGAACTGGTCGACAACATCGACGCCTTGGTGGATGGCTCCCCCGAAGCCTCGCAAGCGGGCATCGCTTCGGCCGAGGCTGCTACGCCGGTGCAGCACGCGAAGCAGGATGCCTTGCAGCGCTTTACGATCGACCTTACCGGGCAGGCACGCTCGGGGAAGCTCGATCCTGTCGTCGGTCGCGATGACGAGATTCGCCAGGTCATCGACATCCTGATGCGCCGGCGGCAGAACAACCCGTTGCTTACCGGCGAGGCGGGCGTCGGCAAGACAGCGGTCGTCGAGGGGCTGGCCCAGCGCATCGTCGCAGGCGATGTGCCTCCGGCGCTGCGCGAGGTGACGCTGCGCACGCTTGACGTCGCGCTCCTGCAAGCGGGCGCCGGAGTGAAGGGCGAGTTCGAGACGCGCCTGAAAGCCGTGCTCGAAGAGGTGCAGTCGGCCGAGCGCCCGGTGATCCTGTTCATCGACGAAGCGCATACGCTCGTCGGCGCGGGCGGCAATGCCGGCACAGGCGATGCCGCCAACCTGCTCAAGCCCGCGCTCGCGCGCGGCGCGGTCCGCACGATCGCGGCCACGACGTGGTCGGAATATCGGCGGCACATCGAGAAGGATCCGGCGCTCACGCGGCGCTTTCAGGTCGTGCAGGTCAGCGAGCCGGACGAAGCGCGCGCGGTCACGATGATGCGCGGCGTGGTCGCGGCGCTCGAAAAGCACCACGGCGTGCAAGTGCTCGACGAGGCCGTCGAGGCCGCCGTGCGCCTGTCGCATCGCTACATCCCGGCGCGGCAGTTGCCGGACAAGTCCGTGAGCTTGCTCGATACGGCGTGCGCCCGGGTGGCCGTTAGCCAGAGTTCCACGCCGCCCGCGGTCGACGACGTGCAAAAACGCATTGCCGCGCTGCAGATCGAGCTCGGCGTGATCGGGCGCGAGCGCGCGATCGGCATCGACACGACCGCGCGTCTCGACACCGCTACGCAGGCACTCGAACAGGAAACGCAGCGGCTTGCGGCACTCGAGGAACGCTGGAAAACGGAAGGCGCGATCGTGAAGGCGATCCTCGAGCAACGCATGCTCCTGCGCGATGCGTCACCTATGGCTGATCTGTCCGCGCTGCGGGCATTGCAGGTTCGGCTCGCCGCCTTGCAGGGCGAGGCGCCGCTGGTGTCTCCCGGCGTTGACCGGCAAGCGGTGGCTGCCGTCGTGCAGGACTGGACCGGCGTGCCCGTGCTGCGCATGGTGAAGGACGAGGTGGACAACGTATTACGCCTTGCCGAACTGCTTGACTGGCGCATTGTCGGCCAGTCTCACGCGACGGCGATGATCGCGCGGCGGATCCAGACGTCCCGCGCGGGACTCGATAACCCGGACAAGCCGGTCGGCGTGTTCATGCTCGCGGGCACCTCGGGCGTAGGCAAGACCGAGACGGCGCTCGCGCTGGCCGAGCTCCTGTATGGCGGCGAGCAGAACCTCATCACGATCAACATGAGCGAGTACCAGGAGGCGCATACCGTCTCCCTGCTCAAGGGCGCGCCGCCGGGCTATGTCGGTTTCGGGGAAGGCGGCGTGCTGACGGAGGCGGTGCGCAGGCGTCCGTACAGCGTGGTCTTGCTCGATGAAGCCGAGAAGGCGCATCCCGACGTGCATGAACTGTTCTTCCAGGTCTTCGACAAGGGCCGGATGGAAGACAGCGAAGGCCGTTCGATCGACTTCCGCAACACGTTGATCATCCTCACGACGAATGCCGGCACCGACTGCATCGCGCAGTTGTGTCGCGACCCGCAGGACATGCCGCCAATGGAAGCCATCGAGCGAGAACTGCATGCGGCGCTCCTGGATACCTTCCCGCCCGCCTTGCTCGGCCGGATGGTGACGATCCCCTATTACCCGCTGAGCGACGCGATGCTGCGCGCCATCATCCGCCTGCAGTTGCGGCGCGTGGAGGAGCGGGTGCGGGCTTCACACAAAGTGCCGTTTACCTTCGACGACGAGGTGGTCGGCCTGATCGCGAAGCGCTGCACGCGCCTCGACAGCGGCGGTCGCATGATCGATGCGATCTTGACGAACAGCCTGCTGCCGCGCATCAGCACCGAGGTCCTGACGCGCGTGCTGGACGGCAGGACGATTGCCCGCGTGCACGTCGCGACGCAAGGCGAGGAGTTCACGTATGCCTTCGACTAGCACGCGCCATGTGCGCCTCGACTGCGCCGCGCTTGGCGAAGGCGCCATCTTCCTCAGCATGATCGGCTACGAAGCGCTCGGCCGCATGAGCGAGTTCGAGCTTGCGTTCCTGAGCCCGAACAACAATCTCGATCCGGGCAGCGTGCTCGGCCAGGATGTGTCGGTCACGTTGCTGTTTCCGGTGAAGGGGCAACGCCAGTTCAACGGCATCGCGACGACGCTGCGCCTGCTCGCGCCAGGGGACACCACGCATGACCGGATGGCGCGTTACCAGCTGATCGTGCACCCGCGTCTCTGGCTGCTGACGCAGGCGTCGCACCGGCGCTTCTATTTCCAGCAGACGGTGCCGCAGATTGTCGCGAGCGTGTTCGAGGATTACGGCATCGATTTCCGCAATGCCTGTACTGCGTCGTACCCCGCTGTCGAGCATTGCGTGCAGTATCGGGAAACCGATTTCGACTTCGTGAGCCGGCTGCTCGAACGGCAAGGTATCCACTATCTCTTCGAGTACGCGGGCGGCAAGCACACGCTCGTGCTCATCGATTCGAACGCCACGCACCGTCCCATTCCGGATTACGAGAGCATTCCCTTCCAGGCCTGGGACACGCCGGCGAACGACGAGGAATGTGTGTACAACTGGGAGAGCGGGGCGACGCTGCAGACGGGCCGCTACGAAGTCAACGATTACGACTTCGAAAAGGCGTCGGTGAGCAACCAGCAGGGACTCGTCGCGCGCGCCACCCGTGCGGCGCCCTACGATCCCGCGCGCTATGTGATGCAGGAACACCTCACCGGCCACGTGAAAGTCGCGGACGGCGACCGTCTCGCACGCGCGGCGGTGGAGGTTCGCCAGACGCTGAACGAATCGATCGACGCGCGCGCCACCTCGCGCGGTATCGCCGCGGGCGGCCTGTTTCAGCTCGCGGGTCATCCCGCCAGCGTGCAGAACCGGCAGTACCTCGTCACCGCGGCGCGCTTCGAGATCTTCTCGGACGCGTATGTCTCGTCGAGCGATCCCGACCGGCATTTGTTCGACTGCGCGTTCACGGCGATCCGCGCCGACAACACCTTCCGGCCCGCGCGCACGACGCCCGAGGCGCGCGCGGCAGGTCCGCAGACGGCCGTGGTGGTCGGTCCGGACGGCGACGAAATTCTCACCGACAAGTACGGCCGCGTGAAGGTGCAGTTCCATTGGGAGCAGCTGGATCTCCCGGCGAGCGCCGAGCGCCTGAACCGTTGCTGGGTGCGGGTCGCCCAAGGCTGGGCAAACAAGCGCTGGGGCGCGATGCTGTTGCCGCGCATCGGCCAGGAAGTGCTGGTGGAGTTCATTGAAGGCGATCCGGACCGGCCGGTGATCACGGGCGCGGTCTACAACTCGACCAACATGCCGCCCTACGAGCTGCCGGCGAACGCGGCGGTTTCGACGATGAAAAGCAATTCCACGAAAGGCGGCAACGGCTTCAACGAAATGCGCTTCGACGACCGCAAGGGCGACGAGCAGATGTTCTTCCATGCGGAGCGCGATCACGAAACCTGGGTCAGAAACGACGCCCTGATGAACGTCGGCGCGGACCGGCACCTGCGCGTCGATGGCAGCGAGTTCGTGCTGACGAGCGGCACGCGCAACGACACCGTCATGGGCACAGTCAGGAAAAGCGTGGCCGGCAGCGTGTCCAACGCGACGCTGGGCAGCCACGACGAGTTCGTCGGCGCGGCATACACGCTCAAAACGAGTGCTGCCGCGACCATCCAGGCCGGTGCCACGGTCGTGATAGAGGCGGGTGTGAGCATTGCGTTGCGCGCGGGTACCTCGTGGGTTTTGATCGGACCGGAAACCATCGAGATGTCGAGCATGCCGATCCCGCTCGAGCCCGGGCCGCCGGTCGTGCCGGTGAACGTACCGCCGCCCGCGCCGACCCAGCCGCGCGACGCCGACGACGGCACCAAGCACCTGTCCCGGTAGATGCGTGATCGTTACATGAACAAGCAGGAATCCGAATCATGTCAAAAAGCAGATCGTTATCGATGCACGTCAGTGGCGGCTCGGCTGAGCCGCGCCGGATCGAAGCCGGCGGGCAGGACGCGACGCTCGGTCGCGCGCCCGACTGCACGCTGGTGCTGCCCGACGACCAACGCGTGATCTCGCGCGTGCAGGCGAGGATCGAATGGCGCGGCGGCAATTGCGTGCTGGTCGACCTCGGCAGCAATCCCACGCTCGTGAACGGGCACGCGCTGGACGGTTCTCGCGAAGCCCTGCTGCGATCAGGCGATACCTTGCGCATCGGCGCCTACTCGGTTGCCGTGGTGATCGAGCCGGCGGGCGACCAGGCCCCGGCTGAGGACGCACCGTACGAGATGCCGGGCGGCGCATGGACGGAGCCGCCGAAAGCGCCCACCTGGCATGGGACGCAGGAGGACGCGCCCTTGATCCCGCCGCTGATTCCGCCTGATTGGGATGCGCACCCGAAGGCCGCTCCGGCCGGAAAAGGTCCCACGGCCCCGGATTCGCCGTTCCTCGACGACCCGCTTGCAGCCACGCCGCTGCTGCGCGATCAGCCGGCCGGTGGTGTGGATGCCAACCAGAACCTGCTTGCCGCGCTGGGCTCCGGATCGCAGCCACTGGGCCTGCCCTCGGGTTCTGCGACGCGACCTGTCGCTGGCCCGGCATTCGAGCGCGTATCGCCGGAACGGGCCATGTCGGTTCTGCCGCTGCCCGTCGTGCAACACGCGCAGATTCCGCACGACTACGACGCGCTCGCCGCGGCCACGATGAGCGACGACGCTCAGGATCGAGTGCGTCCGAGGGCAGCCGAAGCCGAGGCCGGATCGGCTGCGCCGGCCGGCCCCGATGCGCGCATCGCTGCGATGGAGCCGGAACCGCCAGCATCGCTGGAACCGCGGGAAGCGCCGCCGCCAAAGGTGGAACACCGGCAGGACACCCCGCCCGAAACACCGGCGCAAACGGCAACCGGCGCCGACCCGGTCTTCGCCGCGCTGCTCGACGGACTTGGCCTCGACGCCGCGCAACTCGCGCCGCACTCGAAGCCGGGACTTGCGCGCGTGATCGGCGCGATGTTGCGTGAGGCGACGCAGGGCACGATGGTCGCGCTGCGTTCACGTTCGGTTGCGAAGCTCGAAAGCCGCATGGCGATGACCCTGATCGAGCCGCGTGACAACAACCCGCTCAAGTTTTTCCCCGACGTCGATACGGCGCTCGGGCAAATGCTCGGCCGTCCCAATACTGCGTATCTCGGCCCGCAAGCGGCCATGCGGGCTGCGTTTCGCGACCTGCAAGGCCATGAGCTTGCGGTGGTGGCCGGCATGCGCGCGGCCCTCGGCGAGGCGCTCGCGAATATCGCGCCCGAGCGGATCGAGGCGAGTCTTCGTCCAGCCAGCGGCGTGGCGGGCTTGCTGGTCAACCACCGGGCGCGCCTGTGGCAACAGTTCGTCGATACCTACGAACACGCTGTGCGTCACGCCGACGACGACTTCCAGCAGACCTTCGGCGAGTCTTTCAGCCGCGCCTACCACGCCCAACTGTCGGCGATGAGCCGGGCAGGCGACGAATAACGAACCTCGTGAGCATCGGAAAATAATGGTCTGGAATAGCAAGGTCATCTGGTCGGAGGGCATGTTCCTGCAGCCGCAACATCTGCAGCAGCACGACCGGCATCTGCAAACACAGCTCGAGGCCCGCACCGCGAGCCTGCGCTCCTACAGCTGGGGCTTTACGTCGCTTGAACTCGACGATGAGTTGTTGAAGCTCGGCAAGATCGCGCTGCGTTCGGCCTCGGGCGTGCTGCCCGACGGCACGCCGTTCAGCCTGCCCGGTGACGACGACCTGCCCGAGCCGCTGGACGTCCCCGAGGGCAGCGCGAAGCTGCTTGTCGTACTCGCGTTGCCGGTACGGCGCGCCGGGGCGGCGGAGTCGGGCGGTTCCGTACGCGACGACGATCTCGTGCGTTACCGGACGCTTGACGCCGAAGTCACCGACAGCAACGACCTCGACGCCGAGACAGCCCTGATGCAGATCGGCCGGCTGCGTTTGCGTCTCGCGCTCGAACCCGACGTGGTCAATGCCCACGCCACGCTCGGCGTCGCACGCGTGGCGGAGCGCCTGAGCGATTCTCGGGTCGTGCTGGAAGACGATTATTGCCCGCCGTGCCTCGACTTCAAGGTCGCCGGCCGCCTCAAGCGCTTCTCGGCCGAGTTGCACGGCCTGCTGCAGCAACGCGGCGAAGCACTCGCCGCGCGCCTCGGCCAGGAAGCCACCGGCACGGCCGAGATCGCGGACTTCCTGCTGCTTCAGATCGTCAACCGGGCGCAGCCGCTCGCCGCGCATCTCGATTCAATGACCGGCTGCCATCCCGAAGTCCTGTTCCAGTGGACCGTGCAGTTGGCCGGCGAATTGTCCACCTTCAGCCAGCGCGAGCGCCGGCCGCCCGTGTTTCTCGTGTACCGCCACGACCGGCTGCGGGAAACCTTCACGCCCGTCATCGAAGCGTTGCGTGCCGCGCTCAGCCGCGTCGCCGATCCGGGTGTGGTGTCGATCCCGCTGGAAGAGCGCAAGTACGGCCTGCGTGTCGCGCAGGTCGCCGACCGTTCGCTTTTCACCCACGCCACCTTTGTGCTGGCGGTGCGCGCGCAGGTCTCGACCGAGACGCTGCTCGCCGGCTTTGCCGCTCAGGTGAAGATCGGCGCGATCGAGAAGATCCGCGATCTCGTGAACCTGCAACTGCCCGGCATCCGCTTGCGGGCGCTGCCTGTGGCGCCGCGGCAGTTGCCCTTTCATGCGGGCTTCACCTATTTCGAACTCGACGACAACCACGAAGGCTGGCAGGCATTGCAGGCATCGGCCGGGATGGCGTTGCACGTGGCCGGCGATTTCCCCGGCCTGACGATGGAATGCTGGGCGATTCGCCGCTGAACTCGCGGCCTGGCGCCAAAGGACACAGGTATGAGCAACGAAACACAAGGCACGCCCGACCCGCACGAGACCCTGCGCTTTCTCGACGCGGCCCAGACCATCATGATTCCGATGCCGGGTGCGCGCCGCGAAAGACCCGCGGCAGCACCGGCCTCGGCCCCGGGCGCGAGGCTTGCGCCCTTGGGCGCCGCGCTGCCGGGCCGCAATCCGCTGTTGCGCGCGGCGAACCCGCTGCTGGAACTCGCCATACCCCTGCGCCGCCTTGTGGACCATCCCGATGTCGATGTCCTGCGCTCGCAGTTGATCGAGATGGTGCGCACCTTCGAGAAGAACGGCCGCGCCTTCGGCGTGCCCGACGAGCAACTCGGCGTGGCGCGCTATTGCCTGTGCACGTTCATCGACGAAGCGATCTCGGCGACACCGTGGGGCGCGGGCCTGTGGGGCCGGCGCAGCCTGCTCGTCACGTTCCACAACGAGGCGTCGGGCGGCGAGCGCGTGTTCGTGCTGCTGCAGCGTCTTGCGCAGACGCCCGTGGTCCAGATCGACTTGCTCGAGCTCATCTACGTCATCCTTTCGCTTGGCTTCGACGGCCGCTACCGTCTGATCGAGAACGGCCGCGCGCAGCTCGAAACGATCCGCGAGCGGCTCGAACAAATGATCCGCGCGCAAAGGCCGTCCGTTGAGCGAGCGTTGTCCCCGCACTGGCAGCCCGCGCCGCGCGAGCGCAAGCGGCTGCTCCAATTCGTGCCTCTGTGGGTCGCGCTCGCGATCGCGGCGCTGGTGCTCGCGGCGGCCAGCCTTATTCTGAGCGTGCGCATCAACGACTTCTCCGATCCGGTGTTCGCCTCGCTGCATGCGATCCGGGTGACGCCCGCGCCCGTGCTGGCGTCGAAGGTGAATGTGGCGCCCAGGCTCGCCGCGACCCTGGCCGGCTTCCTCGCACCCGAGATCGCGCAACGACTCGTGACCGTCACCGAAAGCGAAGGGCGCACGATCGTCACGATCAACACCGGCGGCAGCCAGCAGTTGTTCGCCTCGGGCAGCGACACGCTCGACGATCACTTCACGCCGCTGATGCAGCGTATCGCCGATGCCTTGCGGGACAAACCCGGCAATATCGTGGTGGTCGGGCACACGGACAACCAGCGGATCCTGTCGGCGCGGTTCCCGTCGAACGTCGTGCTGTCGCAGGCGCGCGCGGAAACCGTGCGCGCGTTCCTCGCGATCCGGCTTGGATCGTCCACGCGTATTTCCGCCGAAGGCCGCGGCGACACCGAGCCGGTCGCCCCCAACGATACCCCCGCCAACCGGGCAAGAAATCGTCGTGTCGAGATTGACATCCTGGCGCCGGGAGCATCTTCATGATCTTGCTAAACAGCTTGTACTATGGATTGAGAAGACCGGGCTCCATGTCGTTTGCCGGGATGCTCGCCCTGTCGTTCGTGGTCTGGTACGAGGGGCCGCTGCTCGCCTTCAACGGCCGCGCCCCGCTGGAGAGCCCGGCGAACCGGTGGACCCTGATCGCCGTGCTGTTCGCCATCTGGGTAATCTACTGGGGCGCGCGCTGGGCCAAGACCCGGCTCGCGAGTTCAAACTTCGTGAGGAGCCTTGTCGCCGATGCGAGCGCGGCCAGGAATCGCGAGTCGAGCGAGGCCCGCAAAGCCACGGACGGCGATCTCGCGATCCTGCGCACGCGTTTCGAGGAGGCGTTGAAGACACTGCGCACGGCGGGAGCGGCGAAGGGCACAGGCAAGGGCAGGAAGCGTTGGTGGCAGGAACTCGGCCGGCCGTCGCTTTATGACTTGCCGTGGTATATGTTCGTGGGCGCGCCGGGCTCCGGCAAGACCACGGCGCTGGTGCATTCGGGCTTGCGCTTTCCGCTTGCCGAGCGGCTCGGCGCCCGCGCGCAGGCGGTTGGCGGAATAGGGGGCACGCGTCACTGCGACTGGTGGTTCGCCGACGATGCCGTCCTGCTCGACACGGCCGGCCGCTTCACGACCCAGGACAGCCACGCGGAGGCCGACCGCGGCGCCTGGCTCGGCTTCCTGCAGATGCTGCGCAAATTCCGCGCGCGGCGGCCGCTGAACGGCGTGCTGGTCGTGGTGTCGGCGGCGGACCTGCTGCAGCAGGACGATGCCGCGCGCGAGGCGCATGCGGCATCCGTGCGCGAGCGCCTGAAGGAACTCGATACCCAGCTCGGCATGCGCTTTCCGGTCTATGTGGTCATCACGAAGAGCGACCTGTTGTCGGGATTCACCGAGTTTTTCGACGACCTCGGCCGCGACGAGCGCGAACAAGTCTGGGGCGTCACCTTCCCGTTCGGCGGCGACGCTACGCCGGAAGACTCGGACGCGGCGGCGAATGCGCTCGATCGGTTTCCCGAGGAATTCGGCCTGCTGCACCGCCAACTGCAGGACCGCGTGCTGCAACGGATGCAGCAGGAAACCGATCCGCGCCGCCGTTCGCTGATCTACGCGTTCCCGCAGCAGTTCGCAGGGATCGAAGGGCCGCTCGCACGTTTCCTTGACGACACCTTCGGCCGCTCGCGCTTCGATCACCCGGCGCTCTTGCGTGGCGTGTATTTCACAAGCGGCACCCAAAGCGGCCGGCCATTCGATCGCATGATGAGTTCGATGGCCGCCGCGCTTGGCCTGCAGCGCGAAGTGTTGTTGCAGGACGGCGCGGGCGGGCGCGCCTATTTCGTCAAGCGCCTGCTGCGCGATGTCATCTTCGAGGAGGCGGGGCTTGCGGGCAGCAACCTGCGGGTCGAACGCCGCCGCGCGCTTTTCCAGCGCATCGCTATCGGCCTGATCGGCGTGCTGCTGGTCGCAGGCTTGGCCGGCCTTTTCGTCAGCAATCGCGCCAACGGTCAATTCGTGGAAGAGAGCCGCCAGCAGATAGCGACGCTGCAGAAACTGGCGCAGGAGGCGCCGGCCAATGGCGATCCGGTCGCGCTCCTGCCGCTGCTCGACGCGGCGCGCGACCTGCCCGGCGGCGAAGCCGAGCGTCGGGCGAATGGCACGCCGTGGTGGGCGAAGCTGGGTCTCGACCAGCGCGAGAAACTTGGCGGCGAGGCGCAGCGGGTCTATCGGCGACTGCTGCAACAGACGTTGCTGCCGATCGTGCTGCAGCGGATGGAAGACGACTTGCGACGCGGCGATTCCAACGACCCGGCCGCCGAATATGACGTCCTGCGCGCTTACCTGATGCTCGGCGATCCGGCTCACTTCGATGCCGACGTCTTGCGGAACTGGGCCATGCGCGAATGGCAGTCCGGCTCGCTTGGGCGCGCAAGCGACCTGCAGCGAGGTGAACTCGACCAGCACCTGGCCGTGCTGTTTGAGCCTGCCCAGTTCAATGCGAACCTCTCGCTCGATCGGAAACTGATCGCTCAGGCGCGGGAGACGCTTGACCGCGTGCCGCTCGCGCAGCGAATGTCGGCCCGCATCCAGCAGCAGTTGCGGGGATTGCACCTGGCGGATTTCACCATCGCGAAGGCGGCGGGCCCCGACAGCGTGCTCGTATTCGTGAGAAAAAGCGGCGAGCCATTGACGCGCGGCGTCGACGGCACTTATTCCGTGGCAGGCTTCCAGAGCTTCGTACGCCTGCGCGAGCTCGCGGTCGCCAACGCCGGCAGGGACGACTGGGTGCTCGGCCATGTCGACTCGGCACCGGGCGGGGCCTCGAACGATGATCTGCGCGGTGCCCTGACCCAGTTGTACTTCGAGCAATACATCCGCGCATGGGACGCGCTGCTCGGCGATATCGGCGTAGTGCCTTTTTCCGCACCCGACCAGGGCGCCCGGATCGCGAATCTGATGGCTTCGGGCCACTCGCCGCTGCGCGCGCTGATCCTGGCTGCGGCACGGGAAACGACGCTGACGCCGGTATCGCCGTCCGCTGATCCGGGCAAGCTCGACTCGCTGCGTAACCGCGTCGGCGGCGTCTTCGGGGCAGCGTCCAGCACGCCTCCGCCCGCACAACCCACCATGGTCGACCTGCATTTTCAGGCTCTGCATGACTTCGCGGGCAAGCCGGGCGCGACCTCCGGCACGCCGCTCGACGAGACCATTGCCGCGCTGGGCGACGCCGCTACGACGCTTCAGGCGGTCGATTCGGCTAACAAGCAGTCGTTGCCGCCACCGCCCACCGCCTCCCTCGACAAGCTCAAGCTGCTTGCGCAAGATGGGCCGCCACCCATCACATCGGTACTCGGCGGCGTGGCCGCCAATGCGGATTCGCTGCGGGTCAGCGGCGAGCGAGCACGCCTGAATGCGCTCTGGGCCGCAAGCGTCGCGCCGCTGTGCCGCCAGGCGACCGATGGCCGCTATCCGCTCGCAGCGGGCTCGACGCGCGACGCCGCGCCCGACGATTTCGCGCGCGTGCTTGGACCTGGCGGCGCCATTGACGACTTCTTTGCAAAGAATCTGCAGAACAGCATCGATGCCACCGGGCCGACCTGGCGCTGGCGCCCGGAAGCGAAATCGCTCAGCATTCCTGCCGATGTGCCGGTCGTCTTTCAGAATGCAGCGCAGATTCGCGACGCGTTTTTTCGTGACGGTGGCCACGATGTCTCAGTGCGCTTCTCTGTCAAGCTGCTGAAGCTCGATCCCGCTGTGAAGCGCTTTGTCCTCGATGTCGACGGCCAGCAATTCGTTGCCAGCTCCGACAGCCCGGCGCAGCCGGCGTCGTTCCAGTGGCAGGGCAGCAGGGCAGCAGGACAAGCGCATGTCGACATCGATCCCGCACCGCCGGCTTCGAGTCCCGCGTTGCATGCGGACGGGCCGTGGGCACTGCTGCGACTGCTCGATTCCGCACAAGTAAGGCCGACCGCTCAGCCCGACCACTTCACCGTCGCGTTCGACGCAGGGCAGACCGTGCTCGAACTCGACGCCAACAGTGTGTCGAATCCGTTTCGCCCGGGCTTGCTGAGTCACTTCCGTTGTCCGGATCGCCTATGACCCGGTCCGCAGAAATCGGCTTTTACGGCAAGGTCCGCACGCATGGCGATTTCGTCGGCCGCGGCCTGCCCCAGGCGTTCGTCGAATCCTGGGACCATTGGTTGCAGCGCGGGATGCTGGCCGCGCGCGAACGGCTCGGCGAAGCCTGGCTCGAGTCCTACCTCGTCATGCCGATGTGGTGTTTCGTGCTGAAAGGCGGTGGTGTCGATGACTACGGCTATGCGGGCGTGATGGTGCCCGGCCTGGATGCGGTCGGGCGTTACTTCCCGTTCGTGATCGCCATGGGCGCCGATCCCCACGTCGCCGCGCAATGGTGGGTCCCCGGCGGCGAATGGTATCGAGAGGTGGCACGGCTGGCACTCTCCACGCTCAATGACGACTTCTCGCTGAGCAGGCTGGAAGCGGATATCAAGGTGGTCCGCGACGGAGGTGCGGGTGCCCGCTCGCTGGACGTTCGATCGAACTTTGAAAGTGCCTGGTGGACCTTGCCGGATGATCCGGCTAATCCGCCGGTTCGCGGCAGTGTCCTCGACAGCTCGCTCTTCATGAAGCTGCTTGGCCAGTGAGCTTCAGTTTTCTTGCGGAGGCTGATCGCGTATGGCGGCCAGGATCCGGCGCAACTTGTCCTGATCTTTCGGATCAGGTACCGCAGCGGTTATCTTTTCCATGAAGTCGTCGATGTCGCGGGCGTTCGCTGCAGCCCGCGATGTAACAACCTTCGCTATCGGCCCAAGGTACACGGCAAGGCTTCGCGTCACCTCCTGAAGGAGGGTCGCGGTAACAGGGAGGGGCGAGGGTGGCTGGGTGGCCGGCCTTGCAATGGAAGAGTTCCGGGATGAACTCGCCGATTCAGTTGCCCGCCCATGGGCGGGATCCGCACTGAGACGGATTAGCAGTTCGTTGAAGTCGGCGCGTGCTGCATCGGTGCGAAAGTGCCGCGTCAGGCGCTCGCGTAGTTGCGCCACGTCCTGGGCCTGGGAGGTTGCCCGGCGAACCAGAAAGCTCGCCACCGGACCGACGTGTGTGGCAAGCTGCTGCTCGAGTTGCGCAACCAGTGTGGTCGACCATCTTGACGATGGTTCGAACGACGGCGCCTCAAGCACCGCCACAGGTCCAGCGAATGCGATGATCGTTCTGTCCGCGTCATCGGATTGCTCGACGGCTATCCGGCCCATCAGATTCTCGCGCCACTCGCGTGCAGACGCGAAGCGATCTTCGGGCCGTTTAGCCAGAGCCTTCATCAACATCGCATCGAGATAGGCTGGCAGGCTCGGCACGAGTTCGGAGGGCAAGCGCGGGTCGTTATCGAGGATGTGCCGCATGACCTCGCTTGCCGTTCCCACGAATGGACAGGCGCCGGTCATGATTTCGTACAGCACGACAGCCGCCGAAAAGAGGTCGGCGCGGGCATCGAGAGGGCCGCCGGTAAATTGCTCCGGTGACATGTAGTTCGGCGTGCCCATCAGCGCATCCGCCCGCGTGAGCTGCGATGTGTCGATACGCGCTATCCCGAAGTCCGTAATCTTGCACTCGCCACGTTGCGTGATCAGCAGGTTGGCAGGTTTGATGTCGCGATGAATCACGCCGGCGTCGTGGGCGTACTCAAGGCCGTCGAGCAGCTGTGTGAACCAGCCCAGCGCTCGCGGGGGGGCGATGAGCGTCCCCGCAGCCGCGTGCTGCGCAAGCCGCGCAGCGAGGCTCTCGCCCTGCACGTACTCCATCGCGATGAACGCCGTTTCGTCCGATTCGCCATAGTCGTAAACCGAGACAATGTTCGGGTGCACAAGACGGCCCGCAGCGCGCGCTTCATTCAGGAAACGCGCGTTCAGGCCTTGCGTCGCGGAACCGCCGTCCGCCACGTCTAACACGTCGCCGCGGATGGTTTTCAGCGCGACTTGACGTTCGATGTGCGGATCGAACGCGAGATAAACGATGCCCATCGCGCCTCGTCCGAGCACACGATCGATTCGATAGCGGCCAAGATACGCGGGAATCTCGCCGTAAGATGACATCTTATTTACCCTGCTCGTCGTCGAGGATCTTGAACGCTTCGATCAGGCTGGTCTGCATCCGGCCAAACGATACCGCGAGCGAAGCGATCTCGTCCGAGCCGCGCGTGGGCAAGGTAGCGCCGTCGAGCTTGCCAAGGCTCATTTCGTCGGCTACGCGCGACAACGACTGGATGCGCTGCGTGACCAGCACATGCACCATGATGTTCATCACGATCAGGACCACGGCGAACACGCCCGTCAGCGACACCATGAATGTCTGCCACAGCGCGCGGCCACGCTCGATAGGCTGCGCCATGGGCACCGAGACGACTTCCGCGCCGATCACCTCGTCCATGGCCCATCCGAAGCCGTTTGCCGAACCGTATTTGTCCAGCAACGTGCTCGGGGCCGTGCTCGGCGTGCCGTGGCAACGCAAGCATGTCGCATCCGTGATGCGGCTCGGGCGCGCGAGAAACAGCGTGCGGCCAGCCTGCGAATCGCGCTGGCCGGTCGCCAGCTTGAGTTCGGGATGATCGTGCAGTTGCCTGATCACGTCGGCCTCCCAGTCGGCCGGCCGGTCGCGCGGATTGGTCGGATTGAGCATCGTCGACCTGTACGAGAAGTTAGGAAACTCCTTTTGCAACAGGTTGACCATCTCAATGGCGGAGAAGGCGGGAATCGATTCGGGCACGAACCGGTACTTCATCTGAGTAACGAGCAGCGGGGTGACGTGGGTGGCCGTATAGGCTTGCATCGAGTCGGCTGCGCTGAGCAGGACATTGGCGTCGTGCGTGGTTTCTGCCAGAGCCTGCTGCTGCAGCAACCGATTCGCAAGCACGCCCGCGCCGCTCAGGCAGATCGCAAAGATGATCAGGAAAACAAGGTTGAATTTGACACTCAAAGACAGTTTCATGAGCGTATTAGCGTTGTGTTGACTCGTCGCGCTGAGGCGGTCGCAATGAGGATTTTCGGGGGCGTTCGACCCAATACGCGAGGTCGCGCGGGGCATTCGCAGATGCCATAGATCTCGGAGTACCCAATTCCTTACGGGGCGGCACCAGCCGGTCCTGCTGTCCGCGTGCGTTTTGTGGCCGGCGCTTGGAGGATCGGCCTGTGCGAAGGTCTTCGAAGTCTTGTTTCATGTGATTCGCAGATGAATTGCGGGCGGAAAGTACCCCGTACACGGAACACAACAACCGAGCGTCGCGGTTTATTCCGGCTGACTGTTCAATCATTTAATCGGGGCCTGGTAGGGGAGGCTACCCAGCACGGAATAAACGGCGGCAATGGGCTGTTGTTTAGGCAAACGCAATGGAAACCTCCCCAATCCTGAGCAACATCCATGACAATTCAATCTGAATGCTCCTTGCGGTCTTGCCGGTGGCTCGTTTGGGCGATCCCACTCTTGGTAGCTTTCAAGGTGTCTTCGGCCTATGCGATGTGGAATATTGCGATCGCCGATGCGCCTGCGACTGTTATTCGCGGCGCAGATCTGTACAACGCTGCCGTCAACCAGCGCGTGGCAACAGACGATATGGTCGAATCGGGGACAACCGGAATCCTGCTTCTTCAAGACGACGTAGGTAATATGATGGCCCTTGGTCCCGGCACGAGGATCCTGATCGAATCGAATGCGCGCGTCGCCCTGTTGACAGGTTGGGTGAAAATCGCGCACGAGTGCACGGCATCGGCGTGCCTCGCGCCAGCCGTCGAGACCGAGCGTGGCACTCTGGAAATCGGCGATCACGCCGCAGCGATAGTCGCGGCAGTTTCGGCGCCTGACCCCGTGACCGAAATGTTCAGCGAAAGCGGTATCCAGAAGCTGGAAGTCCCGACTAACAGCGCATCGACGCCCGATCGCGCTGTACTCGCCGAGGGGCAATTCGTATCGATCGCATCCAACAAGCCTTTCGACTTAAGGCCCAGGCCGTCGGCTGCATTCCTGTCCGGCATGCCGATCGCCTTTGGGGACGCCCTGACGCGCGTGGCCACGACCGGCAAGTTACGCGACGACCTTGCGGCGCCGCTCCGGCCGGTTTCGTTCGACGACGTGGCTATGTGGCTTATGAGTGGCTTACCCGCGCGCCGTCAACCCGGGAACAGCTTCGCCGACCGATTCCGTCCGCGCCTCGCCGACGCCGGGTTCGAACTGCATGTCGAGCAGAACCTTGCTGCGCTTCCCGAGTGGCAAGGAGTTCTGCCCGGGCCGAGACCCAAGCCTGTCATCAAGCTTCCGAAAAAAAGCACAATTATAAAATCTGAACCGAGTAGTGGTACCGAGCGGGTCCCTCAAGCCGGTAGTGACGCCTCAGCTCAGAATCCGCCTAGTCCG
>Ga0255336_101044_pt1 | contig 25636 bp, 25 predicted proteins | sample MeOH1_35cm_T3_17_FD_189102 | JGI IMG/M metagenome (GOLD analysis project Ga0255336, IMG submission 189102) | Sandy soil microbial communities from University of British Columbia, Vancouver, Canada - MeOH1_35cm_T3_179 | ecosystem: Engineered > Artificial ecosystem > Sand microcosm > Unclassified ...
CAAGACGCGGGAACGTCAGCGCTATCCGATTACCAAGATCGAATGCAGTCTGGTGCCCCGGGAATCCGTAGCGCCCCCGAGTTCCTGAGGAGCTCGTCCCATCGCAAGCAAACCATCTGTGGCGTTGCGATGACCGATACCGGCCCAGGCCATGCACGGGCGGCGGCTCGTAATCGGCCATTCTTGGCCGCGGTACGCCATGGAGTGCAGGTGACTGCATGGTCGCCGATTACAAGGCAGCCCGACATGACAGCACGGATATGCTCGCCGCTGATCTGATCGTCCCATATTTGCCTCCCGGTCGGACGCATGGCCAGAAAGCCGATAGTCGTGCGGGACTGCTTCTGCGATGATCAGAACGATCGCTTCGGCCGATGCAAGGGCGTTCGCTTTCGACAGGCCGATGGCCGGTTACGGGGCGCAGCCGACGCCAGAACGTCCGACCGACGACGCGTATGAACGACGACTTGTGGCCGGCTCCGGCCTGTCAGCGATCGGCGGCACGCGACCCGTTGCGGACCGTCGCGCCTTCCAAAAGCGGTCATTCACGAGGGTGTTTCCACCATGAACATCCGCACTTGCTGGACTTCAGCCGGAAGAAATCGCGAAGATAGAACGCCATTCCGATCGCCCGCTCAGTCGCGGTTTACTGGGAAACTGACGTCTCACAAGAGACAATCGCTGCTCCGATAAGCGCAGAATGACTCAGAAATCCGTCGGCGCTGTGGGCTAGAGCCCACATACATACCCCGGAAGCCTTCTTGCCACCTTCAGCTTACCGGCCCTTGTTGAACATCCAGATTCTTCCGGATAAGCGAAAGCTCCTCCTGTCGCCCGACGGTAGCGTACAAGCGCTCCAGAAGGTCGAGTGCGGTTTGAAGTCCCCGCTTGCTTTCTCGATCCCCAGCTTTCGCCAAAAGTCCCCAAAGACTGAGCGCCTCTTTGGCGGTCGCCTCGGAAGCAACAAATCGCTCTCTCGCGAGATAGAAACTAGAAACACGAGCAAGAACCGCGGCGAGTATCTCTAACGCCTCTTTATGCTCGCCAAGCCTACGAGCGTGAGACAAAGCACTCTCAAAGTTCGCCTCGGCCGACTCGTAGGCCTGGGTTTGTTCCTCAAACTCTCCCCAGCTCAGGAATATGCGGTATGAGGTCTTTGCTTCCTCTGTCTCATCCATCAACTGCAAATGTGGAATCTCGTTCGAAGCTAGTTCAAGTGTCTGCTTGGCCTCTCCAAACCGCTTTAACGAGGTATAAAAGTTCCCAAGATCGACCAGCGTGCGGGCGGAATGTCCCGAAGTCTTTGGATACCGTCCAAGACCTGCGCACAGCTCTTTGAACAACGCATCCAGTGCTTTCCACTCGAATGAGTCCTGTGTTCGGCTTCCAATATTCTGAAGGCGCTTCTCGACAGAGAACGCGGCTAAGCTTGTCCAAGCCTTACTAGCACTCCAGTGCTTTACAACATCAAGTGCACGGCTATAGGTCAACTTAGAATATCTCAAATTGCCTTTGTCCAATTCCCTGTCCGCAAGCGTGAGCATGTCGTCTATCTGAGCAACCGCATCCAATGCTTGAGAGCCAGACGGCAGCTGAGAGATTGTGTCCACTGCATCCAGTACTCTAAGCGCGTCCTCATTGCGCTGCATTTCCAAGTATGAGCGAGCCAACCTCAAGATCTGCCGAGAAACTCCCTCCCCGTCGCGCACGTCAATCTTTGCCTTGATCTCCACTTCACTCACATCACGCCGGGTGCTCTTCTCCCTGCGCAGACGAGATACCCGGTCGTCTGCGTTCAAATCAAACAATGCTACCCGTTCATCAGAGCTGTACCAAAGCTCGATATCCTTGTCGCGAAGATGCGGTAGTCGCTCTGCACGCATCGAAGGAACTGCGTGTACAAAGCTCGCCGCCGAGACATAGATGTACGGGAAGGCAATGAGCTTCCTGAGACCATTGGATATCTCTGAGGCCACGTGCTCTTGGTTGCCTGCAGAGATGCGACCATCACCCCAAACAAAAACGTATATTGGAATTGGCGATATACTTTCGTTTTTATCGAGTACGCGAGCGAGAGACTTCCGCAATTCTAAGTGAAACTTCACGACGGAAGAATCATCGTCAAATGGTTCGTATTTACCAGTCTCGTCATCGATCGGCTCAAGGATGAAAAGCTTGCGGCTTTCTCTTGATTGAAAAACCGGACGAGCAAATCCCGGAAGGGCGGGATTCAAGGCGATGAAACCATGCGGATCGAATATAGTTTTCATTTTATTCCTCCGAAACGTGCCTCGATCTCCCTTACCTTTTCCTCGATAAATACTCGGTGCTCGATAATCTTCTTCCTCGGGTATGTTCGATAAACGAAAACCGGAATGTTTTTGTTATGCTTCAAATCAAGTACGAACTTGTCCGCAGCTAGCGAGTCTGGAACTACGACAGCTCGAACATATTCCCGGTTGATCGGCAACTGCGCGGCGACCGCCAGTTCGATGGCGTAGCGTCGATCGTCAGCGGGCTCAACGCTCGGATCACCGTACATGTCCATCAGCGCGACCGCCATCGGGCCTTCGAATGTCCCGGCCCCATCAGCCTGCCCCACCCAGTAAGCTTCGTTCGAACCGTACACTCGACGGATGAGACGGCGCACGACGTCCTCCCCGGGCTTCATCTCGTAACTGTCCAACGGATACTCGCGCGGGATCCAGCCTCCATAGAGGCCCTTATGGAACGCGCCGGTGTCGAATGGAAACAGCGAAACGCCGTGTGCTTCGACGATCGCGTGAAAAACGAAAATGACAGGGCCAAATAGCGCGGACTTCATCACGCGATCATCGCCAAAAGGATAGGCTGGCCGCCCGTAGTTGAGGTATGTGAGCGCCCGACCAAAGAATTCGCAGGATTCCGAAAGCGTATGTCCGCGCTCCACGACGGCCTGCGCAACCGAAGGGGCGGTGGCGTGCACCCACGACATCGTCGGAAGATCGCCGGCGCTGCACCCGTCGAGCCAGACTGCGAGCGAGCTGCGCCCAGCCCCGGCGTGACCCGCATTTGACGGTTTTGCAGACGACATCGGCGTTCCCTAAGAGAAACCTCATACCAATGCGATAAATCGATCATGCATTATCGCCGACGTCGCAACCAACATCAAAACCGCAAGGCCGTCTCAAAGCGGTAGTTGATGCCGATAGCTGATCTGTGCTGGAAGAATTGCCCGTTCACGCATGGCGCAATGCCTGCCAGGGCGAGTTTCGACGATAAATCTCGAACTTTATAATCGCCGTGTGCGGGCGGCCATATCCACTCCGAAATCATCAAAACTCAAAAACGATAACAACAGGGAATCGAAATTCCAAGGTCGCGCAGAATGGCCGAACTGGCCGATCATCGTGCTTTGCAATTCGCATATTCATCCACGCCCCTTGATCGGCGGCAGTTGGCAGCAACCGACCCATTGCAGACACTCCGAAGGCACGGAGTAAGGGATTTACTGTCTTCATCGAAATCCAGAGCTTCTGTTACGCCTTTAATTCTCCTGCGAGGATTGTTTTTCCAACCGTTTCAGGTTGGTGCGTAAGGTGTCAAATATTGTAAAGTCAAGGTCTTCGTCAGGAAAATGGTCTGTATTTTTAATTTTCGTGAGAATCTTCTCCTTTTTTTCCGTTGAATAGCCATCCCACTCTAATGGATTGATGTACCAAAAATCGGTCCCATAGATCATCCACGATTCGACAAATTTCAAGAATTCGAAGTCGCTTTTATATTTTTCCAGTATTTTTCTAAAGTCTAAATCATGCCTTTTTGGTAAAGAGAAGCAGCAAAAAGTTTGTCCTGGCTTTGGGAATATCGAGAGATGAACGGTGTATTTTTTGTTGCCAGCTTTAAACCCACTTTTTCCGGCAAGACAAAGCGGGAGTTCGCAATCTAGGTGGATGGCGATCACCGACGTCAACTCACTGTCGCCGTTCATTGTTTCAATAAATGGAGCAAGATCTTCATTTTCAATTTCGGCTGCCAAGTACTCCAGGAACTCGATTTTATCCTGCATGTGCTTGGTGATTTCGTCATTAACATCAATCAGCGTAATGTTTTTCTTGAGATTGGTATTGAGTAGAGAAATTTTTTCGCGCTGGTAATCGCTTATTTCTTTTTTGTAAGATGACAACGCCCTTTTAAAGACTTTCAGTAAACTCGAAACTTCGAATAGGTATCTAAAAATTACCCTCAGATTTTGAATGACAATCGACGGATCCTCAAAATTCCCGTTGCGCTCGAAACCACTAAAGAGTCTTTCGTGGTCAATGCAGAATCCTGGGAATGCGGAAGCCTTTCCTATATTGATGGACTTGCATTCGTATTTTCCTGATTCTGAATTTAACCCAGGGTAAATAACGTTCTTTTGATGTGAGACCAGCCTCAATACCGCTGACTCGGGAATCGTGTGAGATAGCACGCACTTGCCCTTGCAGCCGGGTATGATGCACCCACCTTTTTTTCTTCTTACCCGCTCTCGCTCGTTAATGAAATTATAATGCAATGATTTGAAGTATTTTTTGTCCATGTATATCGGCTTACCGGTCTCGCCGAAGAATTCGTTGTTTGCGCCAAACACTTTAGAGGCTAAACTCATATACCACCTTGTCCATGATGCGATTGGTTATCTAACGTTTGTTGTCGATGATCTATGTGCCGAGGCCGAGTGTCCGTTCATGGCCGCACTGAGACCATCGCTGAGCGTGGATTTCTCGCTCTCAGGCTTACGTTGACTGCGGGCGTTAGATGACACTACCTCGACTTACTGTCACGCTATTTAACAACAGCTCACTTCTTGGTTGATAAAACAACCGCGACAGCTCCCAGCAAAACAAAAAATATTAACGACAATCCAAAATACAATACGGATTTAAATGACACCAACTGGCGCAACTCCGCAATAGGATGCCTTTTGCGCACAATGCACACGACTATAAACGATATGAAAAGGCATAAAAACAGCACCGCAAAAATTGCAGCCAGGTGAAGCATGAGTGCGTCACCCTCTACACCCCACCAACCGGTCAAGACCGCTAACATCACGGACAACCACAGCGACGTTATGAAGAAATCCTTAAGGCGAGCCCTCGCTTGAATGAATAGGAAATTGGGGCGAAATTCTGGCGGCTCCGTCATCTGTTTGCGAATTCGGTGATAAATGGTTGTGGCGGCCGATCAAGTATATTCGACGGGAGACTCTCATTGTCTACAGACGATCAATGTTCAACGGCAGTTGCTACCGGATCTTTAATTTTTCTCGAAAATAACGGCTCTAATCGTCGAGATCTGCAGTTGCCGAGATATATTCCTCTATCGCCCTTGGTGAGTACCGACGTGCGGTCGGTATCGATTGTCGTCGATCTAGGCACCGATATCGAACGGCCGAAAGTGGCCGATCTTTACCCAATGTCCCGCATCCCGGGTGGCGCGAAATCCGCGTCGACCGGAAAAATCCTAGGCGAATCCGAACTGACCTTTATTTTTCCCGAAAGCTGCCGTTGAATGGTCAACGAGTAGTGTCCGAAAAAACAGCGCGATAACGCAGGATCTGAGAGATGCGAAGTGCCGTCACAGAATGGTCCTACAATAGGACCGGCAAAAGGGTGAATTTATGCACAATCAATTGCGGCGAGGGCGGGTCTACCCGAATGCCAAACAGCCAGATGCATCACCGTGGAAAATTGCCGCGGCGATAGCCTGCATACCCGTTATTTATGCGCTTTGGCTTCAATTTTTTGTGCCGATACGGCATAGATTCTATGTCCACCCAAGCGCCTTCATACTGTTCATTTTTATTATCTCCATGCCCAACGTGCTACTGGTTGTCTGTGTGGCAGTCGCGGGGAAGCGGACGGCTTGGGCTTGCATCAGCTCACTAGCTTTCTTTGTCGCAATGAACTGCTGGCTATTCAGCCTCGGGGCTGCTCCGATCGGACCGGTCTTGTCCTTTTTCGAGTTGATGCTCGGTGCCATTTTGCTACCTATTGCGATAGGGACGGGTGACCGTCGAACGGGGCTTTAGCGACTGCATCGACGGCGTTCAATCTCCTCGATTATGGGGGCTGTTCTTGATCGTTAGTGGGAACGGCATTCGGTACGCAAGGCCAGCCTTGTTCCTGGCTGGTATTGCGCCTGTGCTGCCGCACGCAACCAGCACGCGCACTTTCGTTCTCGTCGGGCCTCGCTCGGCAGCGCCCGATCAAGAAGAGGCAGCAAGCCGTTTTATTGTGCGAATTGCATGCGATACCTTTCTAAGAGGACGGATTCAGACAAGTCATCTTTGGAAACTAACCTCCGTGGTTTTCGCGTTGTCAACGATTTGCCAGCTGAGGTCGACCGTCCCTTCCTGGCCGGACAGAGCCGGATGACGACAGGCTCAGGTCGACCCACTCCGGACGCTGGACCAGGCGCCACCTCATCGGCAGCTTTTAGGGTGCAGCGGTCATTGATCCCTTCGAGTCGGCCGGCAGGTCATCGGCCTATATAGCGGCCATTCGGCATCCGACGCGAGAACCATTTTCCAACGTCTGCTTTACGGGTAAGTATCCCATTGTTTCTTATGCTTGCCCAAATCGGCCCATGCTAGGATCAAGCGCCGATCGGAGTCGAGGAAATAATGGAAAAATGGCTTTGGGGTTATGTAGGCGCGGTATTCCTCACCGGGACTATAGTGACGGTTCAGAGCATGTGGGATCTCAGTAAGTCGGATTGGGCATGGGCACAAGCTGTGGCCGCTGTTGCTGGTGCGTTCATGGTGAGATACTAAATCTACTCGGAGCGAGAAAGACTTGCTAGGTCCGAGTGCATCAATCAAGCCCGAGAGCTCCTTGGGCTCCAACAACTTGCCGCTAAGCTCGTCCAAATGTGCATTCTTTCCAATTTCGAGAAATCGAACCAAGTGGAGGCGTCGATCTATCCGGAAGCTGCAACAGAATTTCGGGCCATCGCGAATATGCTCGGTGCCTTTTCACCAGTGGGAGTGACCGCACTCGGTGAGATGGAGGCGCTTCTGCACTTGCGCAGAATTGCAATCGGCGCATCCCTTATTTTTTCCCGTGACTTTATTTTTGCAAAAGCTGCCCACCTTCTACCTTAACGCTCTCAGCGCGAAGCCGATGCGTGACATGCCTCTCCGTTCACATTCTGCTTTAACAAAATTCACGTTTTGCTTTAATTGACAGCGACCCCAAACGCACGCAGCAATTTCTCTCGTGCTTTGGGCTGATTCGGTAACACTTCGCACTCAAGCGTCATTTGCTGCGTGCCTCGCTCTATTGCACACAACTCGCAGCGAGATTCGTAGCCTGGCGCGAATTCACCGACGTTATCCAAAATCCGTCCTACGTTTTCTAAGGAACGAGCTCGCTCACGTTTTTCCGCCGCCATCTCGTTAATTTGACGAAGCCGTTGAAAAGTTTTAACGCCGGGAAGCGTTCATGAAACGCGGCGACTGAAGTTTTCGAGTCAAGGGCCTGTATTTGTTTCGCGCCGGTTATTGCGCGCCAACTTTTCTGGAATCGACTGTGCCGCAACCAGTTGAAAGTCACGCGGAGTTCTCGAACAGTCCGGCGCCTCTTTAGTTTGCGGAGAATCTGCCGACAGCAATGGAATAGTGCATCGACATGTCAAAACCCAGGAGATCCAGCAATGACCCTACTCGCCAATGAAGATCTGGCGCACGCGCTCGTTGGTATCCCGATTGATCTTCTGGCAACGCTAGCATCAACGGGCACGATTCTCCTCACCGCCGTTCTGGTCGAAAAGTGTGCGATCCACGCGCGGCGGCCATCGCCTGCGGACGCGTGGTTCAACGTCCGTTATACGGTGGTCGTGCTGGCTTTGATGGCCGCACTACGGCCCGCCGCGTTCGTGCTCCCACTCATGCTGACCCGTGCGCTAGGTGCTGGCTTGATCGACTTTAACCGGGGAGTGACGGGCTGGTGCTGGGCGTTCATCGCAGTGCTCGTGGTGACCGACTTGCTCGAATATCTGTTTCACCGAGCACAGCATGAATTTTCGTTTCTATGGAAGATGCATGAATTCCACCATAGTGCGAATCATTTCGATGTGACACTCACTTATCGACATTTCTGGCTCGAGCCGCTGCTGAAGACAACGCTGCTTTATCCGTTGATCGGGATCGTGTTCAAGGTGCCCGCCGGCGTTGCTATGGCCGTGGGCGTCATCTTTCTTGTAAATCATCATTTTGGGCACATGAACATCCGCTTTTCTCCCCGGCGATTCGGGCTCCTGATTTCCCATCCGCAGTATCACCGCTTGCACCATTCCCGGCACGAAAGCCATTACAACAAGAATTTTTGCGACTTGCTGCCAGTTTGGGATCTTGTGTTTGGAACCTTGCTTCGCCCGAGGCACGACGAATTTGTCGACGTAGGGCTGCACTCCGGCGATACACCCCGCACGCTCACCCAAGCGCTCACATGGCCCTGGCGTCACAATCTTCAGGCGTTAAAAACCGGCCACGCGAGCAATGCACAGGAAATGCCGGTAGGAAAAGAATAAACGACGAATAAGCGGGGAATAAGCGAGCGCGGGAAAAATCTCGTGTGACCGTCCCCGGTCGACTTCCCCAACGCTTACTAAGCATAATCCTCTACGCGGGAATCACCGTATCAAATAAAAGTAGTTTGAATAACTAAAGAAACTTCTGTCCCACGCCGTTAAGGAGAATATCCCAGCCTGCCAACCAATAACCCGGTGGCGCCGGGATCGTGGCCGCGAATTGTCCCAAAACCAAGGCGGCGTCGAGGCAATTTAAATTCTTACTTAACTTGGAGCATCAAATGCGCAAAATTTTTAAAGCGTTTGTTCGTGACGACCGCGGCGTCAGCGCCATGGAATACGCCATTTTGGCTGGCATCGTTGCCGTCGCTCTGACGGTGGTGGGCGCCGCCTTTAGCACGAGCATTCAGGGTGTGTTCACGGCGATGTTTGCCAAAGTGACCACCGCATCGGCTTCATGATTGAGTCGATCCAGGGAATTCGAATTCGATTCGAATTCCCGCATCTGTTTCATGGACTGGTCATATGCCTCTGTCCCTCTCTATCCGTCTCATTGCTCTATGCGCGCTGCTCTTGCTGGCGGTGACGGATGTGCGCCGGCGACGCCTGCCTAATAAGTTAGTACTTGTAGTGGGAGGGCTGTTTTTTGCCGATGCGCTCGCAGTTCACATGTCCTTTGGGGACTTGATGACGCATCTCCTCATAGCGTTTCTCGTGTATTTGATTTGCGGCGGCCTGTTCGCCGCAAAGATGCTGGGTGGCGGCGATGCCAAGCTGGCAGCGGTGATTTTCTTGTGGGCCGGGCTGCACCTCTCAGGATCGGCCGCAATTCTGATTTCAGTGACCGGGGCATCGGTGGCCCTGATCAGTTTAGCCACACAAAGAACGAATCCGCAGCATCGCTTAGCGGCAGTGCGAACGCTTGCCCTGTTCTCCGGCGCGCGCGGTGTGCCCTACGGCGTGGCCCTTGCCCTGGGCGGTGGCGCGGTAATCGTGCTGCCTGCTTTGCTGCCTCTGTTTCTGATCCGATAGGACGGCGTCCCTATGTCCAATATCATCAAAGTAGCAGTGCTTCTTGCCGGTGCGCTCCTCATAGCCCTGATCGTGCGCACGGTGATTGCAAGCGCAACTCACCCGTCAACGGCTCCTGTCACGACGCAGAAGGTGCGCGTAAGCGCCGCCGATCTTCCTCAAGGCCTGCTGTTACGCGACGACGACCTTACCTGGAAAAATGTCCCGGCCGGTGAAATGCCGCCTAACGCGATTGTCGCGGACACGCCAAACGCCGTCGAATTAAAAGGCTCGCTGCTCCGGCACCCGGCAACCAGCGGCACGATCCTTGTCGCAGACGACGTGATTCTTCCCAGCGCTCCGGGTTTTCTGGCGGCTACGCTCAAGCCTGATATGCGGGCGATCTCAGTCGCGGTGGATGACGTGTCCGGCAACGCAGGATTGATTCAGCCGGGCGACTACGTTGACCTGCTGCTCACTCAGCAAATGGAGCGGCGCACCGATTCCCCGGACCTCGCGGTAGCGAGTGAGACGGTCGTTCAGCACGCGCGTGTGCTCGCTGTCGGCTCAGAGATCAGCCGTCCAAAGACGAACGACAACCCTGATGCGCTGAATAATCGCGCCCGGACCGTGACGCTGGAAGTCACGCCGAGAATGGGCGAGGTCATTTCGGTTGCGGCGCGCCTTGGCAGCTTGTCCCTCGCACTGCGCAGTTTTGCCACTGCGAGCCGCGATTCTGCATCAGCCGTTGCAGCGCCCACGCCTGAAGCCTCGCAAGCGCAGGCGGCGCCAGTTTGGGCTGGCGACATCTCTCGCGCAGTTCGCGAACTGCCCAGGACCCGCGTGCAACAAATTGGTCCCGTCGGTGCACCGAGGATAGTCGCCGCACCTCGCGCAGTCATCATTTATCGAGGTTCCGAAAAGAGCGATCCATCAGCGACCCTTGCTCAGACGGGCATGGGCGCACCGGAGGGAAACCCTCCTCTCCCCACCATTCCTCCATTGCATTAGATAAGACCGGGAACAGCCGCTGGAATCGCCCTTTCATTGGGAAATGCGTCATGAAAATGCAGCTTAGTTCGATTTGGCTCCGAACCGGGGCGCTCGCTAGTGTCCTGTCATGGACGGTTCCGGTCTGCGCCCAAGTTCTGCCGGCAGTCCCGCAACACATGGTGAACACGCCACAGCCGGCCCGCTCCAAGGCGTCGGAATTCACGACAGGTCCACTTGAAATCAATGCAGGCCAAGGCGTATTGGTCCGCCTCAATGAGGACGCTACGTCAGTATTCGTTGCTGATCCGGCAATCGCCGACGTACACGTTCCTTCGCCGCGAGCGGTATTTGTGCTCGGCAAGAAGAACGGCATGACCACACTCTACGTCCTGGGTCCCAACAACAAGACGCTCTTGCAACGTACGGTATCGGTCACACGCGACATGAGCGCACTGCGCGCCATGATTGCCTCGCGTTTCCCGCAGATGAACGTGCAACTCACCGACGCGCAGGGCTCGCTGCAGCTGTCCGGCCAGGCCCCGAATGCCACGGATGCCGACGCCGTAGTGCAAGCCGTTACCCCTTATATGGCCGACAAAGAAGTATTGATCAATCGCATGACGATCGATCGTCCCCAGCAAGTGCAACTGCGCGTGCGCATCACAGAGGTCGACCGGAATGTTACGCAACAGTTGGGCATCAACTGGCAGTCGATAGGGAATGTGGCGGGCAACTTCTTTGGCGGCATTTTCAGCGGCCGAGCCATTTTCTCCAGCACCAACCAGGTCAATCTCCCGACGAATAACGCCTACTCTATCTTTGGCCAGTTCAAGACGGGCAATACGAACATTCAGGCACTCGTCGATGCGCTGAATCAAGAGGGACTGCTGACCGTTCTCGCGGAACCGAATCTCGTGGCGCTCTCCGGTCAGACGGCAAGCTTCATTGCCGGCGGCGAGTTCCCGATTCCAGTGTCACAGATCAATGGTGCGATCGCCGTCGACTTCAAGCAGTTCGGTGTAAAGCTCGACTTTACGCCCACTGTCCTTAGCGACAACCGGATCAGTCTCAAGGTACGGCCGGAAGTCAGTCAGATCGACACCACATCCAGCGTCACGACGGGCGGCATAACAATACCCGGCCTGAGCATTCGGCGCGCCGACACCACGGTCGAGCTGGCAAGCGGACAAAGCTTTGCTATTGCGGGTTTATTGCAAAGCAATACGAACGATCTTATTTACCAGATCCCAGGCGTAGGTTCGATCCCCATTCTCGGCAAACTGTTTTCATCCACGAACTATCAGAACAACAAGACCGAGCTGGTCATTACCGTGACGCCTTATCTGGTTGAACCGACAGATCCGTCGAAATTGCGGACACCCCTCGAGTCGCTGGTCTCGCCTAGCAACGACGTTGAGTACAGCTTTGACCATCGGGCCGGTATTGAAGCGCCGCCGGCGGGACAACCGCGTCTGGTCGGTGCGGCCGGTTACGTTTATTGAGCGCGAACCATGAAATCTACTCGTTTTCCCGGCTTGGTTATCGCCTGCATCCTCGTCGTCGGGCTGGGCGGTTGCTTTAAACCGCCGCGCGGAATGCCCGACACATCGACCATTGGATTCGATGGAAAAGAGGCTGTTCCACCCGATTGCGCGAGCCTTGCGCGCCCCTCAGTGTTGACCGATGCCGGCTGGCACCGTCCAAGCATGGAGTGGGGTTGCGCGACCTACACGAATCTTGCTGCGCAAATCGCCCATCCGAAGGACGCCGTCGCCCCGCACAAGCTCGACCCGGCCGATGCGGCTATCGGCGCAAGCGCGGTCCGTCGATACAAACAGGGCGATGCAGCTTCGATCGACAAGACCTCGGTTCGCGACGCAAAGTAACGAACGCACTCCATCGAGAGCACACCATGAGCACGACCGAAATAAAATTGCCGAAGTCCAAGTCAGCAAATCGTGTTGCTGATTTCGTCGCATTCGTCGCCGACAAGAAAACGGAGCAGGTGCTGAAGAGCTATGTTCTCGAACAGGCGATGCCGCACGCGTATATCGGGATCGGCACGATCAACGACGCGATTGCCTATCTAGCCAAAGTACATCGTTCGCCCCTGTTTTTGCTGATTGACCTGCACGACTCGCTGATGCCGCTTTCCGACCTCGGCCGTCTCGCTGAAGTGTGTGAACCTTCAGTCGAGGTGGTGGCATTGGGCGAACGCAACGACGTCGGCCTGTTTAGAACATTACTCCAGATCGGCGTACGCGATTATCTGGTCAAGCCTCTCACGGTGGAGTTGATCAAGCGAACGCTCAACGTCGCCGATGGCAAGGTCACCCAAGTCACGCGTCTGCGCGCCGGCAAGACGGTTGCATTCGCGGGTTCGCGAGGTGGCGTCGGCGTGACCACGCTCGCGCTGAACGTGGCCCGTCATTTGGCGGATGACACCCATCGGCGCATTGCTTATGTCGACCTGAACATCCATGGCGGCCCAGCCAACAGCATGCTCGGCATACAGAGCAACAATGGCCTGTCCGACGTCTTGCAAAACGTGAACCGTCTCGACCCACAGTATGTGGAGCGAACACTCGTTGCCAAAGGCACGCGACTTTTTGTGCTTTCAGCGGAGCTCGACTACGGCGCTCAGCGAGGTTTTGAGAATAATTCCCTTGGACGCGCCCTTGCGCTTCTTTGCGACAACTTCCACTATGTCGTCCTCGACGTAGGGAACATGACCGATCCGCTCGCAAGCGAGGCCTTCGACCATGCCTCTCGCGTGTATCTCGTCGCTGATCGCTCGGTCCATTCGACACGCGAGGCAGTTCGCCGCCTTCGCTTTATTGAAGACCGGGATAACAACCCCACGACGTCGATCTTGCTCAACAACCTGAGTCCATCGAACGCGGGAAAAGTCGAGCCTGCCGATTTCATGTCGGCAGTGGGCCGCTCCGTGCTGCAAGAGGTTCCTTACGAAGCTAAAGCGGTTACGGTGGCAGCCAACCTGGGAGAGGCCCCCAAGGACAAGGCCCAGAATGGCTTCAACCATAGCATCATGCGGATCGGGAGCGACCTGACTGGACAGCAGCCAAGTGCCACGCCGTCGATTCTTCGGAAATTCAAGTTCAGGAGAGGCTGATGTTTGGACAAAAGGCGGCCCCGATCATCGAGTTCTCCCCTGAACTTGAAGCGGCGAACACCGCGAATATTGCACGGCCTGAACCGGTCCTGGTTGCCGCGAGCCCGTCGGCTGGAGCGCGCGCGAAGGCGGCGGAAGGCAACGGGTTGCTTGTGCGCTCGGATCTTTTCAAGACCATTCGCAACGGAGTGTTCGCCTCGATGAACGCGACGGCCGTGGTTGGAAAAACTCGCGAGCAGATGAAGCCCGGCGTCGAGCAATTGGTGTTGGAAATTGCCGAGCGCGAGCATCTGAACATCACCATCTCGGAGCAGACCCAGATCGTCGGGGATTTGCTCAACGACATGTTCGGATTAGGTCCCATCGAGCCGCTACTTGCCGACGAGACGATCACCGACGTACTGGTGAACGGCCCGGATCAAGTGTACGTGGAACGACATGGTCGCCTCGAGCTCACGCCTTACAAGTTCCGCGACAATGCCCACGTAGTGAGCGTGGCGCAACGCATCGCCGCGGGCGTGGGGCGCCGCGTGGACGAAAGCAGTCCGATGGTCGACGCGCGTCTGGCGGACGGCAGCCGGGTAAACGTCGTCTTGCCGCCGCTGGCCATTCATGGGGCATCGATCTCGATTCGTAAGTTCTCGAAGCGCAACATCACGCTTCATCGCATGGCGCAACAAGGAAACCTTTCCCCCGCGATGGCCAATGTACTCAAGCTCGCGAGCACTTGCCGGCTGAATATCATCGTGTCGGGGGGTACCGGCTCGGGCAAGACGACGCTGCTCAACGCCTTGTCGCACTTCATCGATCTCGGCGAACGAACGGTGACGATCGAAGACGCAGCCGAACTGCAGCTCGTCCAGCCGCATGTGGTGAGCCTCGAGACCCGCCCTGAAAACTCCGAAGGACTGGGCGCCGTCGCGCAACGCGACCTTGTGCGCAACGCCCTGCGGATGCGTCCGGACCGGATCATCCTGGGTGAAACTCGCGGTCCGGAAGCGTTTGACGTACTGCAGGCAATGAACACCGGTCACGATGGATCAATGACGACGATTCACGCGAACACGCCGCGCGACGGCATCACCCGGCTCGAGAGCATGGTCATGATGGCGAACGGCAATCTTCCGCTGCTTTCTATCCGGCGCCAGATTGCGAGCGCCGTTCACCTGATCGTTCAGATCGAACGCATGCGCGATGGCATGCGCCGCATTACCCGGATCACCGAGCTCGTGGGCATGGAGGGCGAAGTCATCATTACGCAAGACCTCTTCACATTCCGATATGACACGAGTACCTACAGCGAGGAAGTAAAAGGCGTGTTCGAGTGCGCTTCAGTACGGCCCGCGTTTGCCGAGCGCGCTGCCTATTACGGGCTCGAAGACGCGTTGATGGAGGCCATGAAGCCATGAATCCCGTCGACATCTTTACCATGGCATCGTTCGCTGGCGTGATCGTGCTGGGCGTGATGTACATGACGCTGCAGGACTTGCGCAAGAGGCGACCCGAGGCGCGGATCCACGCGCGGATGGTCGACGCATTTTCGGTGAAGAACCAGCGCGGGCGGATAAAAAAGAGCGTTGAATTCGATCCGGACTTGTTCAAGGTCACCAAGGAAGGCAATCTGCTTGCGCGATGGTTTCAACCCAGGCTGACGCGCCTGCGTACGGTCGCCGGAACAAACGGGCTGCGCATCGTGATCGCCGCGGCCATCGTAGGCGAATTGATTGGCATCCTGATGGCGCGCTTCATGCCGCTGCCAGGCTTCGCTCCGCCTTTGCTCATTGTTGGCATGCCGATCGTGTTAAGCATGCGCGCATACACCTTCCTGGTTGCCCGCTTTCGACAGCGCTTTCTTGACGGTTTCCCGGACCTGATCGATCTGCTGGTACGCGCAGTCCGGGCGGGCATACCGGTGACACAAGTGATCGGCTCGGCAGCGGAAGAAGTACCGGACCCGATTCGTCAGGAATTCAAATTGATGGGGGACTCACTTCAGATCGGACTGGATCTGGAGGAGGTTCTTGCCGTCGCAGTGCGGCGAATTGAAGTTGCCGACTTCTCGTTCTTTTGCGTATGTCTGCTGTTGCAACGCGAAACCGGCGGACAACTCGGCGAGACACTCGATAACCTCGCGTCCATCGTGCGCACCCGACGCGAAATTCGTCAGAAATCCAAGGCGCTGACCGGTGAAGCCCGGATCACAACCAAGATTCTTTCGGCCATTCCGCCCATCATCCTGGCGTCGATGTGTGCCCTGAACAGATCTTATATCGATGTGCTGTTAGGGACTCCCGCAGGTCAAAAGCTGTTCACCTTCTCGATCATATCCGTGGTCATTGGCATTATCGTGATTACGAGAATGTCGAAACTGGATACTACGCGATGAGCCCAGCCTACGTCGAAACGCTCATCAACCTGTTGATGCTGTCGGCGCTGTTTGCTGCGCTGGCGCTGTGGTGGATTAGCAAGCGAGGGGGCCAGCGCGGTCGGATTGCGGACCGCGCCCAGCAAGCCGCGATGACGCAACGCATGGCTAGCGTTCAGGCCGCGGAACTGGAAGCCCCGGTCGATGGCCGGGCGCGGTTTTTGCAGAAGCTCGCTGTGATCGGCGACCGGCTCCCTTTGTTTGACGCCAAGTATCGGTTGAAGCTGACGAAGCAAATGGCGCGCAGCGGCTACAGAAGCCCCCGTGCGGTGTCGATCCTGCTTGCCGTCAAGTTTGTCACGGGATTGACCTCGGCTGCGCTCACCGTCATGCTCGGAGCCAACATCCCGATGATCGGCCAGTACCCCGCGGTGCGGGGCGCAATGATGTTGCTGGCGTTTATTGTCGGGATGATCGTGCCCGAATATATCGTGACGTTTCGCGCGGCTCGCCGGCGCAAAAAGATAGCTGGCTGCCTGCCCGATGCGCTGGACCTACTCGTCATCTGCACAAATGCGGGCAATAGCCTTGGAGTCAGCATCAGGCGCGTGGCCGACGAACTCAAGACGATCTGTCCGCCGTTATCCGACGAATTTTCCCTGACTGCAGACGAACTCAAGCTATCCGGCGACAACACGCGCGTCCTGTTGGGGCTTGCAGAGCGCATCAACCTTCCCTCGATCCGCGCCCTGATTTCCACTCTGATCCAGTCCATGCGCTACGGCACGCCGATCACGCAGGCACTGCGGACGCTGTCCCGCACCGAGCGCCTAGCTCACATTGTGGCGCTGGAAGAGAAGGCGGCAAAACTGGCGCCGAAGATGGTCGTGCCGATGATGCTATTTATTCTTCCCGCGGTAGTGTTGATTGCGGCAGGTCCTGCCGTTATACAACTTATGGACCTTCTTTCAAAGCAATGAGCAATGCAAACGAACCTCTACTCCTTTGTGTCGAACGTCGCGGTTAAATCCGCCGTGTCCCGATCGCGCGTCGTCCTGCTCTGGATGGCAGTACTTGGCATGACCGCTGCCTGCACCACGACCGTTCAGCGAGTAACGGCCACTGAGCCTGTGACCCGCAATTCGTCGCCAAGCGACGTAAGCGAATTGCGTATCGCAGACAGCGCCCTGGACTCGGGCAACGTGGATGTCGCCAGCACGATCTATGAGCGGCTCGTGCACGCCAACCCTGCTTCGGTGCCAGGCCTCACTGGGCTTGGGAACACACTTTACGCGGTCGGCGACTTTACGCGCGCGGGCGTCTACTATAGGCGCGCGAGCCAGATCAACGCGGCTGATACCGCTCCGCTGATCGGTATTGCGCGGGTGGCGATCCATCAACGGGACTTCGACGAAGCGATCAAGACCTATCGCCACATATTGACGCTGACGCCCGGCGACCCGCTCGCTTGCGCCGGCCTGGGTGCGGCGCTTGATTTGAGCGGTGATCATGCGGGCGCGCAGGCCTCGCTGAGAGAGGCGCTCAAGACCAATCCGGGCGACCCCATACTCAGTTCGAATCTTGGTTTGTCCTTGATCCTGAGCGGCAATCCGCGCGAGGGCGCAAACGTATTGCTGGACGTGACCCGCTATCCTGCAGCCCCGCCCCAGGCGCGACAGGACCTGGCGTTGGCTTACGGTCTTCTCGGGAATACGGAGGCGGCTTCAGAAATTCTGGCAAAGGATTTGCCGAAGGCCTCTGTACAAGACAATCTCCGCTATTACGAAATCCAGCGTCTGCGCCAGACACAGCGGTCCGCGGCAACGACATCGCCGCCGAAGGTCGCAGCGGTCCCGTCGCAATCCGTCTCATCGCAATCCGTCTCATCGCAAAGCATGCGATGACCCGCCCGACTCGCCGCGTCGATCGAGCGAACTAACCGGCAAATGACAATGAAGAACGAGATCGTCTCCGCGTCCAGTTACGGACCCGTCCATCTTGAGGGGATCATCGAAACGCCCATGCAAAAGGGCACTTCATTGACCCGAGAACAAATATTGTGCGAAATCGCGATGCGAATGCTTGCAGTCCTCGTGTTCTCTATATTTGTTGCGTCGGCATTACATCAATTTTACAAGGACCCGTCTCGAATCTCGCTCCTCTTGCTCGCGTTGTCCGAGATGTTCACGCTCGGGCTGGCAGTCTGTACACGCGTGCCGCGTGAGAGAGACTGGCACCTTGCCTCGGTCGTGGTTTCGGTTTGCGCCAGCTTCTACTTCCTCGCGTTCAGCATCGCCCCGGGCATTCACTTGGTCAGCGAGATAATTTCGGTGGCGCTGCAGGTTGCGGGGATGCTGATACAGCTTGGTGCGAAGCTCTCGTTGCGGCGCTCTTTTGGGATCCTGCCGGCCAATCGTGGAATCGTAATCAGCGGGCCTTATCGTTTCTTACGGCATCCGATCTACTTCGGCTATTTCGTCAACCAGGCGGGGTTTCTATTGTCGAACTTTGGTTTGCAGAACCTCGTGGTGCTTCTGGTGCTCTGGGTATTGCAGGCGTTTCGCATCGTGCGCGAAGAACGCGTACTGATGAAAGACGCGAAGTACCAGGATTACGCTGCGCGAGTGCGCTACCGGTTCTTACCCGGCGTTTTTTGAACGACGGGGACTATCAGCGCCCCTCCCGCGAATGTAGTGGTTTTTCGCCTTTTCGATTGCGTCGCGTCCGCGAAGAATGACGTTGATGACAAGCCGCTGTTTGGCGACCGCAACTTTTATAGCTGAATTCTAAGGAATGTTTAAGCGAAGCCACCGAATACATCCGCCAGATGGTGCCTCTTGGGGCTGGTGTTGATACAAACATGACAAGATTGAGCAGGGTCGCCAAACGAAAACAAACTATTTGGCACCGAAGCGAATAAGCACAACGCACCGCCAAAGTTGTGTGGAACGAAGGAGGTCAGCGCGCTAAAGCAATTGAATTGCTTGCCGTTATCTCATAGAGCAACGATCAAAAAACAGAACCCTGCCTAGCAGATCCTTCGCTCGCCGATATCGACAGGCGTTTCACCGATCGCTGGTTAGTCCCGTCTACGGGGGCGCGCAGTCATTAGCCCGTTGTCGACGCCTAAACCGTTTAACTTATTGAACCGAGGTTCGTTCCATATGAAATCGCGCATGGCTAGCGGATACGCACGCGCGGCGCTCAAGGCTTTTGCGAGTCTGTGGGTCGAGGACCGCGGTTTAGTTGTCATTGAATACGCGATCGTCTTTCCACTTTTTTTTGCGGTCTTTTTTGGTACCTTCCAGTTCGGTATGGTGTTCGCGACCCAGTCCCTCCTGGATAACGCTACACGGGATGCCGCCAGGCTTATCCGTATTGGCTCGCTTACGGGTTCAGCGAGCAATTATACAAACGGACTGGTAGCAGCGGTCTGCAATGACTTGACGCTGAGTAGCTACAACCTTGTCCCGAATTGCACTGCCAACATTCAAATCTATGTTGCGGCGTCCAGCAGTGGCACGCCGTCTGGAGTCGCATTCTCGACATTGAGTGTTGCAAGCATCAACAATGGGGTGATGACCACGACCAAAGCATCACTGTCGCCCAAGTACGACGTCATCCTGCAGGTCGCCTACAAGGCGGCGTGGTACGCATCGCTCTTCTCCGGCACGTCCACCCTGGTGTCGACAATCGCTTTTCAAACGGAGCCCTACTGATGTTTGCATGGCTTGCGAGGTTCTTAAAAGACACGCGCGGTGTCGCCGCGATCGAACTTGTCGTGGTTGTCCCAATGATGACAACGATCCTTTTCGGCATATACGAAGTCGGGGAGTTCGTGCGGGTGAATATGAAGTTGGCGAGCGCTGCGTCATCAATGGCTGATCTCATATCACAGCAAGGAAGCGGCGTCACGAGCGGAACAAGTGGCGTGCTCGGCAATTTCTGTAAAGCAGGTCAATTGATGATGACGCCGTTTCCTACCGGGGCGACAAGTGGCGCAGGCGCCTTCTCGGTAGCCATGGTGAGCGTAACGAACTACTCAAGCGGGGGGGTGACGGTCGATTGGGAAAGTGACCGGTCGTGTGCTGCCACGGCTCCATCCTTGCAGAGCGCAGCCCTCACGCTACCTACTACGCCGACCAACTTGCTGCCTAATGCCGGCACGCCCGGTGACAGCGTAGTTATCGTTCAGGCAACGTACGTGTATAGCTCGATCATCCAATATCTTATTCCTGCAAGTTTCACGCTGTCGCAGACTGCCTTTGCGCGACCTCGCAACAACTTGACTATTTCGTGCACCGCGCCTTGTTCATGAGGATCACGTATGTTGTCGTCAATTAAAACGAGGTGTTTGAGCTATCTGACAGAGTTCGGGAAAGACGAAACGGGCGCTATTGCCGTGACCTTTGCGCTACTGCTGATCCCAATGATGCTAGTGGTGGGTGGTGCGGTAGACTATGCCCGCATGGTCCAGTACCGTTCGAGCTTGCAAAACGCGGTTGATCAGGCGGCCATCGCTGGTGCAGCTGTTTTCTCCTCCCCGAATCAGAGTGGAGCCGCGGCTCAGGTCGCGACCAACTACTTCAATCGAACGATCTTGCCGTCGAGCCTTTCGATGGCCGCGCCGAGCGTAACAACCAACAGCAGTGGAACCATCAATCCAGCACTGGGCAATGCGCCGGCCTACACCGTCACGGTGAGCGCAACGGCGACGGTATCGACAAGCTTGTTGTCGCTCATCATTCCATCAGTCACGATCACGGCCAAAGCAACCGCGGGTGATCCGGTGGTTTCGCCGCAACTGGTGTTCACCAACGTGAACTCGGTAGCATGCGACGGAAATACGGCTTACCTGTACAAAGTGCCTTTGAAATCGAACGGCAATGGGTACGATTACTCGGCGGTCCCAGCGTGGACGTCGACGAATGGCATCTACGATAACTACTACATGATCGGTAGCAGCTATCTCCCGATTCCCAGTGGACAGGTGCTACCGGCGATGACCGCGAACCAGCCACTGGGCGTGGCGCTTGTGAACTTGACCGACGGCAATACAGGAAACTCGGGATGTGGGGTAGCGGTCACGGGCGCGAATTCATACGGCGCACCGTACATGACGACGCAAACCTTCTATTCGTCCTATCTTCACAATGGTATGTCTCCGAGCGAAAACGTCAACAACACGCCATACACGCTTCAGATAATCACGGCTTCAACCTTTCGCGGTTCGACTATTTCCAGCGTATATAACGTAACCAGCGGAACAAGCATTCCGATAGCGAGCGGGCAGAGCAACACGCTTTCGACGTATTTGGGGATCAACGCCCCCAGCTCGGGTTATTCGAATTGCACGACCTCGGTGGTCGCAACTCAAACGTCTGGATCAACGACCTATACGACGACCAACTACACCTGCAACACGCAGTATTTCACGTCCAAGACTTCGTCTAAACCAAACTGTTCGCTCTACGTGCAAACAGGGGTATCGCAAAGCTATGTCGACGGTCTTTCAACGTCAAGCAGCGCGCCATCGGCAGCAATCGGCAACTGTTTCTCGACCAATGGCGGAGGAGCTTCATATGCCGCACCCAGCTGTGCGCAACTGTCCGCGTTGTCGAATCAGTCCAACTCCTCAGCCATTGCCCCGGCAGCAGTATTCTGGTGGGACGACGCTGGGGGAGTGGGGCCAGGCGAGCCATATTACGGACCGTCGAGTCATTGTTCGTCGACGAGCGCGAACGGACCGGGCTACGGTGAAGACTGTCAGTACAAAAATAATTTCTTCGCAGCAAAGTGCACAACAACCGGCGGCAGCGGTTCAGGCTACACGGAAGTTGTGTTGACTCAATAGTTTCAGGAGGTAGCACAGTGGAGCGGCCGCACTGAGCAGCCGCAGTTGGCTAACGTAACTAACACGATACATTCGCTATTCAAATCTACATAGCGCATTGCGCGAATGGGAAATTTGTGCATGAGCCCGTCAGGCTGTGGAATCGCACGACCGCACCCCACCGGCCACTTGCCGCATGTGCAAGGTGATTGATGACTTGTCCGGCTGTGATGCGATGAACGCTCTTTTGCCGTGGAAGTCACGACCTCTCCACTTTGGCATATGCCTACCCCGAAGGGAGGGAGTCGTCCATCACATCACAGCCCTCAACTTTATCCAGCCAGTCTACCTTGCTCACCATCACGCTTGACCACGCCCCAAAGGGAGTCTCGAGTCTTGTTGCGTAAAGACGGCGAAGTCAGTCTCGCTAGATGGCGTGCTGCGCTGAGGCGAAGGTTCCTGCTTACACCTTTGGCGAAGAGCATCCGTTCTCTCGGGTAACACTCAACATACGCTCATCAGACGGCAATATTGATTCGTTGAAGTCCGGCTTGTACGGCTCTATCAGATCAGTCACGGATGGTCAACGACTACAAATGCCTCATCTGGCCAATTTGTCTCACGATTTGCAAGCGATGGCAAGACGAAGAGTTTTCGCTTTGCTCAACCAAAGAGCATCGTATCGCATCACTGGGAGTGAGCAGTTCGAATTCGCGGGTACGATCTGTTCCCGACAATACGCAGGGAGCGGACGTTCGGCACGGAACGTAGCGCGACCTCACGAACGACCGCAATGGCCGACGACGCGACTGACATGATCCGCGTACGAAGGTCCGGTGTCTGGGGCGGCCACTCGAAGCAGTTCCAGTGACTGTCTTTTGATGGCGAACCCGGTCCGACGTTCAACTGGCGGAGCGGGCCGCCATTGATCGGTCCGCGTCGGCATGGGGCGCTTACAGCTGACGCACCTTCGAGCCTGAGTAACGCAGGACTTTCGTGGTGCGTCCGTTAATGATCGGCAACTCTTCGCGGTTGCACCAACCGACGAGTTCTTGGACGTTGACATCCCCAGTGTTCCCAGTAACCGCGAACGCGATAGGTTGGTCGCTGCATGACAGTCGGTTAAATCCAGATCTATGACGCGGGTCAGCTCACGGCATAGCACCACGAAGCGGCGACATACATTGTGGATGCCTGTGCCGTTCTCGCGACGAAAATCAGCTATGGTCTTGAAGTCCAACGCTAGCCGGCCCGTGAGCCACTACTCAACATTGTGTTGACATTCACGTTCCAGGCGGCGGCTCGACTGAACCCGGTTTAGGTAGCCGTAGATATAGATCTTCAACAGCACGGCCAGATGATAGGTCGGGCGACCTGCAGCCGACGGCGTCGCTTCATCGAAGCCCAGTGATCCAAGGTCAAGCTCTTCAACGAACGCCTCGATGATCCTGACCGGATTGTCCTCGGCAACAAAGTCATCGAGGCATTCTGAAAGCAGCGTCATCTGCTCGCGATTTTCCCCTTCTATGAATCGCTTCATCCGCTCACCCAGGCTGAATGAGCTAATCTAGTTTAGGCGATCAGGGCGTTTTCACACAGGCTCGACTCCAACCCGTCGTTGGCATCTCGCGAAAGCTGATGTCCGTTAGCCGCCCGGTGGCAAGACGAGGACTTGTGGATCCCATCTAACAAGATCAAGATTGTGCTGACCGAGGATGCTCACGCTTCGGTTCAGGATTCAGGCGTTTGACCGGTTCGACGTGAAAAAAATCAAGGGAGAACCCCTATGAAAACTCCGAGTCATATTCGCGCCGTTAGTCGTCGCACGGTGCTCAAGGGGGCCACTGCTGCCGCAGCGTTGCAGCTCGCCTCGCCCTTCATCATCAAGGCGCGCGGCGAGACGCCGCTGCGCATCGGCATGGTCGATCCGTTGACCGGCGTTTATGCTGCAGTTGCACAGAATGAAGTGATGGGCGCCAGGCTCGCCGTGCAGCAGGTCAATGCCAACGGCGGGATTCTCGGGCGCCCCATCGAGCTGCTGGTAGAAGACTCGGCGAACGACGTCGGCACCGGCGTGCAGAAGGCGCGCAAGCTGATCGAGCGTGATCAGGTCACGTTTCTGATCGGGGATGTGAATTCCGGCGTCGCGCAAGCAATCGCCCAGGTCACCAACGAGAAGAAGGTGTTGCACATCGTTTCGGGCGGCCACACCGACACGATCACGGGCAGCGATTGCAAGTGGAACGTATTTCGCGTCTGCAATACGACAAGCATGGAGGCCAACGCAGTCGCCGACCTCCTCTTCACCAAGTACGGCAAGAAGTGGCATTTCATTACACCGGACTACGCCTTCGGCCATACGCTGCAGAAGGCCGCGCTGGCGGATTTGCAAAAGCTCGGCGGCACGATGACCGGCAACGAGCTCACGCCGCTCGGCACGACCGATTTCTCCGCGTACCTGATCAAGGCGCGCGCCGCCAACCCCGATGTTCTGCTGGTGCTGCCGCAAGGTTCCGACATGGTCAACTGCCTGAAACAGATCGCGCAGTTCGGCATCGGCAAGCAGATCCACGTTGCCGGGCTTCAGCAGGAGCTCGAATCGCTCGAGGCGATGCCGCCGGAGGCGCGCGTCGGCATCTGGATGTTCGAGTGGTACTGGAAGCAGCCGGGTGTCCCGAGCGTCGAGAAGTTCGTCGCCGACATCCGCAAGATGAACGACGGCAAAGTCCCCACTGCACGCCACTGGTTCGGCTACACGTCAGTTCATACGCTCGCCGCGGTCGCCAACAAGGAAAAGAGCCTCGATGCGAAAAAGCTCGCCGAGGCGCTCGGCGGGTTCGAACTCGCGGCCGACGTCAAGCTGCAGCCCAACAAGTGCTACTACCGCAAGGGAGACCACCAACTGATGACATCCTCGTTCGTCGGCGAAGCGCTGTCTCAGCCAGCGGGCGACCCGGAGGATCTGTTTCGTGTCGAGCGCGTGGTCGCCGGCGACAAGACTGCGCCGCCCGAGGCTGCGACCGGCTGCCAGATGCAGTGGCCGGCCTGATCCCGAGGACGATGTCCGCGCGGTAGTGCCGGAAACCGTTGCGATGAATCTAACACGCATGCGTGGCAACACAGCGGCCCAGGCTGCCCGACGCGGCTCGTGCATGGGTTGCGTCAGGACATGGGCGCGATGACTCAACTACTCCTTTTCAACGTCACCAACGGGCTGATCATCGGTGCGTTTTACGTACTGATGGCGCTTGGCCTGTCGCTCATTCTCAACTTGAGCAACGTGATCAACTTCGCCCATGGCGGCTTTCTCGTGATCGGCGGCTACATTGCCTATACGATCACGCCGTATGTCGGGTTCTGGGGTGCATTGCTGATCGCGCCGCTATGCACGGCCGTCATCGGTCTCGCCGTCGAGCGGGTGCTCATCCGGCGAGTCTACGGGCGCGATCCGCTCTACAGCCTGCTGCTGACGTTCGGCCTCGCCTTCATGATCGAGGATGGCACCCGCTTCATCTGGGGTGCGCAGGGCAAGCCCGTGACCATTCCGCCCGCGCTGGCTCGGCCCTTGAGCAACGAGCTCTTCTTCATCACCGGCTACCGCCTGTTCATGGTCTGCACCGTGACCATCGCGGTTGCACTGCTCTTCGTGCTGTTGCGCTACAGCCGGCTCGGCATACGCATCCGGGCCGGCACGCTCGACCTCGAGACCGTCGCGGCGCTCGGCATCAACGTGGGCAGGCTGCGC
>Ga0255336_101045_pt1 | contig 25601 bp, 24 predicted proteins | sample MeOH1_35cm_T3_17_FD_189102 | JGI IMG/M metagenome (GOLD analysis project Ga0255336, IMG submission 189102) | Sandy soil microbial communities from University of British Columbia, Vancouver, Canada - MeOH1_35cm_T3_179 | ecosystem: Engineered > Artificial ecosystem > Sand microcosm > Unclassified ...
CGCGAAAAACTGCTGTGGGTCAGTGCAGCCGATTTAGCTCCGCGGCCCGCTACGCCTTATCCGCTTGTGTTGCTGCCGTCGAGCTGCCAGTTGCAGCGTTTCGTCGTGAAGTTGCTGGACGAGCACAAAGTGCCGTATGTGGTGTCGCATTCAGCTTCCGGCGTCGTCGGCTTGCAACTCGCGCTGAAAGCCGGGCTCGGCATTTCCTGTCTGAACGAATCGTCGATCGGCGGCGGTGTCGTGGCCTGTCCAGCAAGCGAGGGTTTGCCCACGTTACCCGCCGTGGAGTTTCATCTGTTGCCTGGACGGATCGGCGAAAGCGAACGTGTGAGCAATGCTCGCACGGCTTTGATGCGGCTCTTCAGTTGACGGCGATCGACCGCGCGGACGACAAGGCCCACGCAGTTTCGCCGAGGCCCGTGATCCATCATCAAACAATCACATTCGCAAGATACCGCCGGCGGGCAAGACGATCTGCAATGAAACGTTGAAAGCCCTCTGGCCGACGCCTATCATGAACATGAGTTAGGTCAAGCAAGCTTTGGTTTGTTGTTGACGCGCCGAATGAATTCCTGCAACCTCACACACGCTGCTCAACGTTTCAAGCGTTAATCCCGCAGCCCGAAAGCAGCCACCACTGGTGCATTCAGGCAGATCATCGTTCTAGAAAGCAATCGCATCGCCGCAGCAAATCAACACTCGCCATTCAAGAATAAGTCCGTTTTCGATTTGCTCTTTTTGCAGTTGTTATACGAGAAAAAAACTGGCGGAGTTGCCACGCGCCGCACGCGGATTCAGGAGCAAATCCACGAGCGAATGCGCGAGAAATAATCGAAAAGAAAGAACGTTCCCAATAGAGGCCTGGCGTGCATCGTAGAACTATCGGATCGTCGGTTCTGTTAGTGTTTTACGTCCTGTGGAGCGGCGTGGCGCTTGCCGCCACCGACGCGTCCAGTGCCATGCCTTCGGCAATGGACGAACGCGTGCGTGCCTGCACCTCATGTCACGGCGTGCAGGGCCAAGGCCTGAACAACGACTACTTTCCACGCATTGCCGGCAAACCGGCCGAGTATCTGTTCAATCAGTTGACCGCGTTCCGCGACGGCGGCCGTACCTATCCGCCGATGGGCTATCTGCTCGCCTTCCTGCCCGACGACTATCTACGCAAGATCAGCCAGTATTTCGCCAATCTGCAACCGCCTTACCCCAACGCCGATCAAAGCAACGTCGCGCCTGCGGTGCTCGCCGCCGGGCAGCGCCTCGTCACGCAAGGCGACCCGGCCCGCAAGATACCGGCGTGCATTGCGTGCCACGGCGCGCGCATGACCGGCACGCAGCCGGGCATCCCCGGCCTGCTGGGTCTGCACGCGAGCTATATCGCCGGGCAGATGGGCACCTGGCGCTCGGGCACGCGGCACGCGCTCGCGCCGGACTGCATGCATTCGATCGCGGTCAAGCTCTCCGACAAGGACATCACCGCCGTATCGAGCTGGCTCGCGCGTCAGCCGCGTCCGGCTGATCCTCGGCCCGCGCCGGCCTCCGGAGAGCGGCTGCCTCTCGCATGCGGGAGCCAACCGCAATGAAGCCGACACTTCGCTCTCCGGGTTCTTTGCGCGCGCTGCGCACCACTTTGCTCAACACCTGGCTCGCCACGACGAAGAGCCGACGCACGCGAGCACCGTTCGTGTCCGGCCTGCTGATAGCCGGCGTGATCGTGGCCGGCAGCGCCGCGCTTCTGCGCGCATCGCATACACCGTTGATCGCCGAAGCACGCGCCGCCGACACCGCAGCATCCGCGCCGGGCGCCAGCGCCGACACGCGCTCCGACATCGTCAAACGCGGCGAGTATCTGGCGCGCGCCGGCGACTGCGTTGCCTGCCATACGGCGCCGCGCGGCAAACTGTTCGCGGGCGGCCTCGCCATGGAAACGCCGTTCGGCACGCTGTATTCACCGAACATCACCCCGGACGCGCAGTACGGCATCGGCACCTGGAGTCAGGACGCATTCTTCAAGATGATGCGCACCGGCCGCACGCCGGACGGCACGCTCATCTATCCGGCCATGCCGATCGCTCAGTACACCAAGGTCACGCGCCAGGACTCGGACGCGATCTTCGCCTATCTGCAAACCGTCGCGCCGGTGCGCGAGCCGAACCGCAAGCACACGCTGCGTTTCCCGTTCAATCAGCGCAACCTGCTGTACGGCTGGCGCACGCTGTATTTCCGCGAAGGCGAATTCCAGCCCGATCCGACCAAATCGGTCGAATGGAACCGTGGTGCGTATCTGGTCGAAGGGCTCGGTCACTGCACGATGTGCCACACCAAGATCAACATGCTCGGCGGTTCGTCGCAAAGCGAACAGTTTGCCGGCGGCCTGATCCCTGTGCAGAACTGGTACGCGCCGTCGCTGACTTCGGACAAGGACGGCGGCCTCGGCGACTGGAGCATCAAGGACATCGTCGATCTGCTGCAAGCGGGCATTTCCGATCGCGGCGCCGTGTACGGCCCAATGGCCGAAGTCACGTACCACAGCCTTCAGTACATGACGGAAGAGGACGTCAAATCGATGGCCGTTTATCTGAAGACCTTGCCGGACAAGAGCGGCCGTAAGTCGGGGCCGTCGGCGCCGACCAACACCAACGTGTTCGCGCTGGGCGAAAAAATCTACGCCGACAAATGCGCGCTCTGCCACGGCGCAAAGGGCGAAGGAAAGTTGCAGCACTACCCGCCGCTCGCCGGCAATCAGTCAATCGAAATGGACTCCTCGGTCAACCCGATTCGCATCGTGCTGAACGGCGGGTTTCCGCCGGGCACGATGCGCAATCCGGAACCGTACGGCATGCCGCCCTTCGGCCAGGAACTGAACGACACCGACGCCGCCGCCGTGGTCACCTATATCCGCACCGCGTGGGGCAATCACGGCCAGCCCGTGACGCCCCGCGAGGTCAACGAGTTGCGCAACGCACCGCTGCATTGAGCCGCCGCACTGGAGAACCTTTAGATGGAAGCAAACGATACCGGTAGCGCGGCCCCACCCACGGACGACGAAGTGGAACGCGTCGTCGCGGCCGGCCCGCATGGCGCGATCGCCGTGGCCGGCGTCGCCACGCTGATCGTCATGGCGATCTGGTTCGGCTTCTACTTTCTCGTGTTTCTGCCACGCGGCGTCGTTCACTGATCATGTCGACTGATTCCAATCATCAATCGGGCGGCGGCCACGCAGTCGCCTTACGCGCCGAGCGCCGCTGGGCCATTTTCGCCGTCGCGCTGATCGTGCTGATGCTGGCCGTGATCGTGTACTCCGGGCTTCATTGGGCGATGATGCCGCCCTCGCGCGTCGAAACGATCGACCCGTCGCGCCTGCAACTGTCCGGCGAATTCGTCGAAGACAACCTGGGCAGCGCGGTCGAGCCGGACGGTTCGGTCGTGGTGCGCTTCATCGCACAGCAATACTCGTTCACGCCGCAATGCCTGCTGGTGCCGGCCGACACGCCGATCACGATCCGCACCACCAGCGCGGATGTCGTGCACGGCCTGCTCGTCACCGACACCAACATCAACACGATGGTCGTGCCGGGCTACGTCGCCACGCTGAACACGCGCTTCGACGCACCCGCCGATCACACCATGCCGTGCCACGAGTTCTGCGGCTTCGGACATCAGACCATGTGGGCACACGTGAAAGTCATCGACAAAGCCACCTTCTTCGAGCAAGCCCGACAATCACGGAGGCTGAGCTGTGTTTCACGCTAAGCGACTCGTTCTCGCGCATTTCTGGCTCGCCTTCATTGCGTTTCTGATTGCGCTGCTGCTCGGCGCCTGGCAGATGCTGGTGCGCAGCCCGCTGCTGCCGTGGGTCGGCGACCCCGAGCTCTACTATCGTTCGGTGACCGCGCACGGCACGGTGATGGCTTATGTGTTGCCCACTCTGGTGTCGATGGGCTTCGGCTACGCAATCGTCGAACTCGCGCTCGCGCAGCGCCTCGTGGGTCTCAAATGGGCATGGGCCGCTTTCATCATGCTGGCGGTCGGCGCGGTGATGGCAATGGTACCGGTAGCGCTCGGCCAGGCCTCGGTGCTCTACACCTTCTATCCGCCGATGATCGGCAGTCCCTTCTATTACCTCGGCGTGGTGCTGGTGGTGGTCGGCTCGTGGATCTGGGTCGCGCTGATGCATGTGAATCTGCGCATCTGGAAACGCGCCAACCCCGGCAAGCCGGTGCCGCTCGCGATGTTCGCCAACGTGGCGGGCGCGTATCTGTGGGCATGGACCGCCATCGGCGCTGCGCTGGAAATCCTGTTCCAGATCCTGCCGGTCGCGTTCGGCCTCACCAACACGATCGACGCCGGCCTGTCGCGCATCCTGTTCTCCTGGACGCTGCACGCGATCGTCTACTTCTGGCTGATTCCCGCGTATATCGCGTACTACACGCTGGTGCCGCGCGCGATCGGCGGACGGCTCTATAGCGATTCGATGGCGCGGGTGTCGTTCATCCTGTTCCTCGTCTTCGCGATGCCGATCGGCATCCACCATCTGTTCGCGGATCCGCAGGTCGGCTCCGGCTTCAAGTTCCTGCATGCGGTGTTCACCGGCATGGTGTCGGTGCCGACGCTGCTCACGGTGTTCACGATCTGCGCGTCGGTTGAAATCGCCGGCAGGCTGCGCGGCGGCAAAGGCGCGTTCGGCTGGCTCACCGCGCTGCCCTGGCAGAACCCGATGATGCTCGTGCTCGCGTTCTCGTTCGTGATGCTCGGTCTGGGCGGCGCGGGCGGGTTGATCAACATGAGCTATCAGTTGAACTCGACCGTGCACAACACGCAGTGGGTGACCGGGCACTTCCATCTGATCTTCGGCGGCGCGATCGTGATCATGTACTTCGCGATCGCCTACGAATTGTGGCCGCAACTGACAGGCCGCGCGCTCGCTTCAGTGAAGCTGGTGCGCACGCAACTGTGGCTGTGGTTCATCGGCATGCTGGTGGTGACACTGCCGTGGCACTACGTCGGGCTGCTTGGCGCACCACGCCGCATGGCCTATTACGATTACAACACGCCGGGCATGCAATCCCAGGCGTTCTGGGTCGGCATGTCGGCGGTGGGCGGATTGATCCTCGTGGTGTCCGGCGTGCTGTTCGTCTACATCCTCGCCAGGTCGCAATTCGGCCCGGTGGTGCAGCAGCAAAGCTTCCGCTTTGCCAGCGCGACGCAGCCGGTGGAGCGCGTGCCGGCCGCGCTCAACAGCTTCGGTTTATGGGTGGCGCTGATGATCGGCCTCACGGTCGTCAACTACAGTGTGCCGATCGTGCAGTTGCTCAGATTGCCGCAGACCTCCGTGCCGGCAGTCGTCGTCGGAGCGCAGCGATGAATCAGGAACGCGTCTTCAGCTTGCGCAACCCGTGGTTCACGTTGAGCGTGGGCGGCACGATTGCGATTGCCGTCGTGTCGATATTGATCGGCTTCATCTGGCTGCCTTCGGCGAGCAACGCATTCGGCGACCGCGGCCTGTGGGCGACGATCTGCAGCGCCGCGGGCGCGCCGTCGAGCTGGTATGGGGGCACCAATCTCACGGGCCCCGCGCCGAGCGAAGTGGTGGTCCTGCCGCCTTTGCGGCGCGTGCGCGCCGACGCGATTTCAATCGGCCGCGGCGCGACCATTGCCACGCAAAATTGCTCGATGTGTCACGGCGTGCTGGGCACGGTGCAGGTGACGGCGCCCGCACTCGCCGGGCAGTATGCCGACGTGGTCTACAAAGAATTGCGCGATTACCAGAACGGTGTGCGCCAGAACGCGATCATGCAACCGATCATCGCGGCGCGCAGCGACCAGGATCTGCACGATCTGGCCGCTTACTATGCGTCCCTGCCAAGAGCGCCCGCGGCGGAGGTGCCGGCCACCGGCACGGAACCGGATGCGAACGCCGTGAAGCTTGCCATGCAGGGCGATCCGCAGCGCAATATCGCGCCTTGCGCCGCATGCCACGGGCAACTGGATCGCAAGGGTGCGGCGCCGTGGCTGGGCGGACAGTCGTCGGTCTATCTGGCGGCGCAGATGCGCGCCTTTGCTTCCGGCGCACGACACAACGATATCAACGAACAGATGCGCAACGTCGCGCGGCAGATGACGCCCGCCGAGATCGACAGCCTGGCCAGGTACTACGCGGCCATGCAGTAACGGATGTATCGGCCGCGCTGCGGCGCATGTTCCAGACACGAAATGCGTCGCAACGCCGAACATCCATCCATATCAGGCCGTAGCGAACTCACCCGTATCGGCCGCCTTCGGCGTGGCCGCCGAGCCGCTACGCCGCCCGGCAGACCCAGAAGACGACACCGCGCCGCTCCCCGTCTGGAACACCGAGACGGCGGCAGTCAACCGCCGTGCCTGCTCCTCCAGCGAACTCGCCGCCGCCGCGGCCTGCTCCACCAGTGCGGCATTTTGCTGAGTCACCTCGTCCATCTGCGCGACCGCGAGATTGACCTGATCGATGCCGGTGCTCTGCTCGATGGCCGCCGCCGCAATTTCACCCATGATCGAACTCACGCGTGCAATCGCGTCGACGATCTCGGTCATCGTCGAGCCCGAGCGTTCAACCAGTTGCGAGCCGGCCTGCACGCGCGCCGTCGATTCGTCGATCAAACCCTTGATCTCCTTCGCCGCCGCTGCGCTACGCTGCGCGAGCGAGCGCACTTCGCTCGCCACCACCGCGAAGCCGCGTCCCTGCTCACCGGCGCGCGCGGCTTCCACTGCGGCGTTCAGCGCCAGAATATTGGTCTGGAACGCGATCCCTTCGATCACGCCGACAATGTCGGCAATCCGCCGCGAGTCGTCGACGATGCCATGCATCGTGCCCACCACCTGCCCGGTGAGATCGCCGCCTTGCGCGGCCAGACTGGATGCGCCCTGCGCGAGCGAGCTGGCCTGCTTCGCGTTATCCGCCGTCTGCTTGACCGTCGACGTGAGCTGTTCGATGCTTGCCGCCGTCTCTTCGAGCGACGCGGCCTGTTCCTCGGTACGTTGCGACAGATCGGTATTGCCCGCGGCAATCTCGCTCACGCCGGTGTCGATGGATTCCGTGCCTTGACGCACCGAGTTCACCGTCGCGATCAGCGATTCCTGCATCTTTTGCAACGCGGCCGCGAGACGGCCCATTTCGTTATTGCTGCTCACGACGATCTGGCCCGTCAGGTCGCCATTGGACATGCGCTGGAACTGCGCGATGGTGGCGTCGACCGGACTGACGATCGCGCGCACCAGCACCGCGCGGCCGATCAACGAGCCGAGCAGCGATACGACCATGCCGACCGCCACCACGACACAGATCACGTAGAACAGATCCTGCGCAGCCTGATAGCGTTGCGCGCCGTGATCGAGTTGCAACTGTTCGAGCGCGAGCATGGCCTTTTCGTACCCGCTATAGAGCGACGGCAGCTTGTGCGCCTGCAATTGCTGGAAGGCCGTCCTGTCGTTCGACCTGAGCGCGGCAAGAGCCGGATCGACGCCCTCATGCAGAAAGGCATCGCGCTTGTCCTGCATGTCCTTGATGAGACGCTGTTCGTCGGCGTCCGTGCCCGCGCGGCTCACAAAGTGGGCAAGGCGGTCGTTAGAGGCTTGCTGGTACTGATCGAAACGCTTGAGCACGGCGTTCGCGCCGTCCTGATCGTTCAGGTCGACGAGCGAAGCATATGTCGCCAGCGCGAGACGCAGGCGCAACAACTGCCCGGCGCTGCCTTCGAGGTCGGCAACAGCGGGTGTGTCGACGGTGTACATCTGCTGCAGCGAGGCGTTGCTCGAACGCAGCGACAGCAGGCCAGCGGCGGCGCCGACCAGCAGCGCGAGACCGAAGAACACGATCAGCATGGTCAGACAGGTGCGAATCGACAGATTTTTCAACATCGGCTTGTCTCCGTTGGGCTGCCTGACCGAACGCTCGATAAAAGCCTCGGCCACGCGTGCTGCGCCCAAGCCGAATCGACCAGGTCCGCAACTATTGTCCGAATGTAAGTGAATGCCACATGTAAGGACTACGGCGCGATAATCGAAAACTTGATGGTCGATAACGCCGACGCTTGTGATACATCAACATACGAGCCAACATGAACGGCGACCCGCGCCGGGCGTGGCGGGACTACCCCGGTTTTCAGCGGCAGGCGGTTGATGGAAAGTGACGGGGGTTCGTCTGCGGAGCATTCATATGTCTGAAGTCGGCTCGACCCTGGTGGTTTTCGTTCTATTGCTCGCCGCGACCGGTGTCGGCGTGTGGGTGCGGCCGCTGTTGCCCGAAGAGCACAAGGCGCATGAAACCGTGCAGTTGATCCAGCTGGTGATCGGCATGCTGGTGACGTTTGCCGCGCTGGTACTCGGCTTGATGACGGCGTCCGCGAAGTCCAGCTTCGACACGGCATCGAATGATCTGCGCAGCTACGCGGCCGATCTGATCGAATTCGACACGACCTTGCGCGAATACGGCACGGATACCGATCCGGCCCGGCGCCTGTTGCGCCAGTACACCGCGGCGGCGATTGCCTCGACGTGGCCCACCGAAACGCCGCCCACTGGCGAGTATCCGAAAGACATCGGACCATCGCAGGGCAACTCGCAGAAACTGGAGAACACGCGGCTCGGCGACATGCTGACCGCCGTGGGCAGGGAGTTGCGGCAACTACGGGCGCATGACCCGCTGCAACAGCGCACGCTCAACGACGGATTGGCGCAATACCGGCGCGTGGTGGACGCGCGGTGGAAGCTCATCGAGGAAGCGCACAGCTCGATTTCCCAGCCGTTCCTCAAGACATTGACATTCTGGCTGGGCGTGATTTTTCTGAGTTTCGGCCTGATCGCGCCGCGCAACGCGCTGGCGTTGGTCACCATTTCGCTGGGCGCGGTGTCGATTGCTTCGGCGATCTATGTGATCGTCGATCTGGATACGCCGTTTACCGGGCCGCTAGTAATCTCCAGTTCGCCCATGAGAGATGCGCTGGACCACTTAAGCCGGTGAGCACCGCATGGCTCGCCTTGCCGCCGGCCCAAACGCCCCACATTGTCAGTGGATGAGCGTGTCGAATTCCGCGATCTTCTTCGCCCGCTCGATAACCGGCCGGTCGACCAGCTTGCCGTCTACCGCGAACGCGCCTTCCGGATGCTCGCTACAAGCAGCGAGAACCCGCGCCGCCCACCGGCGTTCGTCCTCGCTGGGCGCGAAACCGCGGTTGACCGGATCCACCTGCCGCGGGTGAATGCACAGCTTGCCGCCGAAGCCGAAACGCCGCGCGCCGGCCACATGCTCCGTCAGGCGCTCCAGATGGTCGAGCTCCAGCGTCACACCGTCGATCGGCGCGGCGAGGCCCGCATAGCGCGATTCGATCACCATCTGCGAACGCACATAATTCAGTTCCACGCCGAGCCCTTCAATGCCGGCGTCGCCGCAAAAATCCACCGTGCCGAAGGCAAGCCGCGCAACCGACGGCACGCCGGCAATTTCCCGCATCGCAACCACGCCCGCTACGGTTTCGATGAGCGCCACGATCCGGACCGCTGATGGCAGCCGCGCGGCGACCTCGGCGAGTTGCCGCGCGCTGTCCGACTTCGGCAGCATCATCACGGAGACGCCCGAAGCCCGCACCATCTCCATATCGTCGAGATGCCAAGGTGTGCCGACCGCGTTCACGCGCACGATCAGCCGCGCCGGACCCACCTTTGGCAGCCAGCGCTGCAGGGCGTCGCGCGCGGCAAGCTTCGCCGCCGGCACAACCGCGTCTTCGAGATCGATCACCACCGCGTCGGCGCCAGTGTCGAGCGCCTTGGCAAAGCGCTCGGGGCGGTCGCCCGGCACGAACAGATAACTGCGTGCGTCCATGTTGTTCTCCTGAACGGCACGCGGCGCGATATTGCTAGTTCGCGTGCCAGTCGCGTTGAAACGTTTCGGAATAACTGTAGCGATCCGCCGGATGCACGCTGATCGTCAGTTCGACCACCTGCCCCCGCCGGTTCAGATAACGGCGGCACAACCACAGCGCGGGCGAACGCGGCTTTGCGTTCAAACGCTGCGCCAACGCCGCCGGCAGCGCGACCGCGCGGATTTCCTGCTGCACTTCGGCGATCTGCTCGCCGAACTGCTTTTCGATCAGCGTGTAGATCGGCACGTGCGTCCGGCCGCTCAAACCCGTCAACGAACGGAACGCCGGGTGGATATACACTTCGGTATGGCAGATCGGTTCGACACTCCCCGGTGAGAGACGAATGCCCTCGGCCAGCAGCCAGGTTTCGCCAGGCTTTGCGCCGAGCCGCCCAATCAGATCCGGGTCATCGATCTCGACGGTCTGCGTCGATGCGATTTCCAGCTCCGTGTCGGACGTATAGCGGTGCAGATCGCTCAGGCGCTCCATCACCTGACGGTACGCGGTCTCGCTCTGCGTGGCCTTCACGCGGGTGCCGATGCCGGGCCGCCGGTCCACCAGACCGCGCTGCTCCAGTTGCTTGATCGCCTGACGCACGGTGAAGCGGCTCGCGCCGAACTGCTCGCATAGCTCGAACTCGGTCGGCAGCAACGTGCCGATGGGAAACTGCCCACCCTGAATCTCGTTGAGGAGCGTCTGTGCCAGTTGCATGTAGCGCGGCTGTTGCCCGAGGACTGTCGTGGCCATCTTGGTGTGCAAAAAAGTGGAAGAGCGGACGGTTGCCCGCCCGGCCTTATTGCACCACACCCGCCTCTCTCAGCAAAGCGATCCTTTCCGCACCGTAGCCCAGCTCGTCGAGCAGACGCTGCGTGTCCTGCCCGAGATCCGGCGCGGCGCGCGTCGGCAAGGGCTCGTCGATCCGCACCGGCGCGGCCACGCCGCGTACCGTGCCGAAACGCGGATGTTCGGCGTTCACCACGCATTCGCGCTCGACCACGAAGGGATTCTCCAGCGCCTCCTTCACGTTGAACACCGGCGCCGCCGGTACGCGGCCGCCGAAGCGTTCGAGCCATTGCGCCGTGGTGGCGCCGGAGAGCACCGCGTCGAGTTCGGTCTGTACCAGCTCGCGATTCGCGAGACGCGCCTGGAAGTTGCAAAAGCGCGGGTCGGTCACCCACGACGGTTTGTCGAGCACTTCGGCAAGCACGCCCCAGAATTTTTCCTTGTTGCACATCAGGAAAATCCAGCCGTCCTGCGTCTTGTACAACTGGCTCGGCGTGAGCGACGGATGCGACGAGCGGTTCTCGCGCCCCGTCACCACACCGCCGTTCAGATACCACGTCGCGACATACGCGAGGTTATGCAGCGCGACGTCGAAGAGACTCACGTCGATGTCGCGTCCCTTGCCCGAGGTCTTCGCATCGACGAGTCCGGCGAGCAGCGCCATCGCCGCGGTCGTGCCGGTCATCAGATCGATGATCGACAGGCCGAAGCGCGCCGGCGGGCTGTCGGGTTCGCCCGTGACCGACAGATAGCCGGCCTCGGCTTGCATCAGATAGTCGTAGCCAGGCCATGCCGCGCGGCTGCCGGTGCGTCCGTAGGCAGACAGATGCCCGCACACGATCTTCGGATTCGCTTCGCACAGTTGCTCGTACGTGAGCCCGAGTTTCGCCGGCAGATCGCCGCGCAGATTGTTGAACACCGCGTCGCTCTTCGCGACGAGGTCGAGCAGTACCGCGCGCGCTTCGGGCTTCTTCAGGTCGAGCGTGAGACTGCACTTGTTGCGATTGAACGCTTCGAAAAAGTGGCTATCGCCGTCGCCGAAAAAGTACGGGCCGACTGCGCGGCCGACATCGCCGCCAGTGGTCGGATGCTCGATCTTGATAATCTCCGCGCCGAGGTCTGCGAGATGCTGGGTAGCGAACGGCCCTGCGCCATATTGTTCGATGGCGAGCACCCGCACCCCCGAAAGAGGCAAACTCATACCGGACTCCGTTCGATCAGTTGCTTCGCGATGATGATGCGCTGCATCTCGTTGGTACCTTCGCCGATGGTGAGGAGCGGCGCATCGCGATACAGGCGCTCGACGTTGTACTCCTTCGAATAGCCGTACGCGCCATGAATGCGCATGGCCTCGATGCTGTTTTCCAGCGCGGCTTCGGTCGCGAAGTATTTCGCCATGCCCGCTTCCATATCGCAGCGCTCGCCGCGGTCGTATTTCTGCGCGGCGGCATCGACCAGCAGGCGGCCCGCTTCGACGCGCGTCGCCATCTCGCCGAGCTTCAGCTGGATAGCCTGGTGCTCGCAGATCGGTTTGCCGAAGGTTTTGCGCTGCTGCGAATAACTGACGGATTCGTCGAGCGCGGCTTGCGCAACGCCGACGCCGCGCGCCGCGACATTGATCCGGCCGAGTTCGAGGCCGCCGAGTATCTGCTGCAGGCCACGGCCTTCCACGCCGCCGATCAACGCGTCGGTCGATACGTGGTAATCGTTGAACGACAACTCGCAGGTATCGATACCCTTATAGCCGAGCTTCTCCAACTGACGGCTGACCTCGAATCCCGGCCCTTTCTGCACCAGCAACAAGCTCATTCCGCGATGCCGCGGCTGCGCCGTCGTATCCGTCTTCACCAGCAGCGCCAGAGTGTTGCCATGCTTGCTGTTGGTGATCCACGTCTTGTTGCCGTTCACCACGTATTCGTCGCCCACGCGTTTCGCGGTGGTGCGAATCGCCTGCAGATCGGTGCCGCAATCGGGCTCGGTGAGGCCGATGCCGCCGCGCCACTCGCCTGTGGCGAACTTCGGCAGATATTTGCTTTTCTGCTCCGGCGTGCCGTTGCGTTGCACCAGCATCGCGAGAATCAGATGCGAATTGATGATGCCGCTCACCGACATCCAGACCCGCGAGATGCGCGCGATGATCTGCGCGTAGGTCCGCGTCGACAGACCCAGCCCGCCATACTCGGGATCGATAATGCAGCCGAACAGGCCCATCTCCTTCATCTTCTCGACGATCTCCGCCGGGTAGATATCGTCGTGATCGAACTTGTGGACGTATGGGCGCACCTCGGTTTCGAGGAAGCGGTCCAGCATGTCGAGAATCAGTTGATCGTTTTCCAGCGTGTCGAGTTCAGTTGCGGTCATGATGACGTCCTTAGGATGCGGTGTGTCCGGCGAGCGTGTCGGCAAGCGTGCGGGCCGGCCGTTCGTCGAGTTGCAATACGGCACGGGCGATCTGTTCGGCGGCGCTGCGCGAAACACTGCGTTGCGCGTTCGCGTAAAACTTGGCGACGATGTCGTCGTTACTGACGGGCCGGTCCGCGCAACCGCGATTGATCGCCTCGCGATGCGCGACGCGCGAACCGTCGCTGTGCTCCACCACGACTTCGCCGGTGTAGTGGCGCGGGAAGGTCGTGTCGGGGTCGATTTCGTAATCGACCCGTGCAGCGAGCGCCAGCACCGCGGGGTCGGCGAGCGCGGCCGGCTCGAGTTCGTCGAGCGTGAAGCGGCCTTTGAGCAATGCGGTGGCGACGATGTACGGCACGCTGAATTGCGCGTCGTAGGCGGTAACCGGTTTGCGCTTCGCATCGACCGGTTCGCACACGATCTCGACCGTACCGCGCGGCACCCTGGCGACCACGCGCCGGACCGAGTCGAGCGATTCGGCGGAAAAACGATGCTCGCGATGCAGCGCCATCGCCGCATCGGCCACCGCATGCGTGAAGTGGCAGGCGGGCAGCGGTTTGATCGCCACTTCATCGATCTGCCATGAGCTGCCGAGGCCTTCGCTGGCGATCTCGCGATCGGCCGCGTCGAGCGGCTTGCCGAGGTGGCTTGCGTAAAGCCCGAAGCGTCCTTCATAGGCCAGACGCGGGCCGGTGAAGCCGTGCTTCGCGAGCGTCGCTGCGGTGATGGCCGAGGCGGCCGCGAAACCCGGATGGGCGCGTTTGGTCCACGCGCCGTCTTCGAGGAATTCGAGGCTGCCGGCCGCCATCGACAACACGATGCCTTGCGCGTGCGCGACCCGCGCCTCGTCCAGTTGCAACAGACGCGCCGCGGCAACCGCGCAGCCGAACGCGCCGACCAGGCCTGTAGGATGAAAACCGGCGTCGTGGAATCCGCCCCTGGCCGCCGACGCCACGCGCGTCGACACTTCCATTGCGACGATGTACGCGGCCAGCAGATCCGCGCCGCTCACGGCGTCGCGATCGGCGAGCGCGAGCACGCACGACAAGGCGCTGGCGGTCGAATGGATGACACCGCGCGAATGTGTGTCGTCGAAGTCGAGACCGTGAATCAGCACGCCGTTCATCATCGCGGCATCGCGCAGGCCGAGCCGCCGGCCGTAGCCGATCACCGGCGAGCTGCCGTTGCCGAACTCGGAGAATGCGGCGAACGAGACATCCGCATACGGATAGCCACGCGACGCGAGCGCAATGCCTACGGCGTCGAGAATCAGATGCTTGGCGCGCGTCTGCACCGCATGCGGAACGTCGCGCAATTGCAGGCCGACGCCGAAGCGCGCGTACTGACCGGACAGCGTGACGGAGGAGTCGAGTGAAGTCATGGTGATTTAACCTTGCTGGGTAGCGGGCATCGGATCGGAATCGGTGTCGAGGCTCGGCGAGATCCGTTCGAGCGCGTGCTGATTGGTTTCCACGCGCAGCAGCAGAATGCCGAGCACCAGCAGCGCGAGAACACCGCTCACCATCGCCAGCACACCGGATACACCGAACGAGTTGTAGAGCACCACCGCGAGATACGGCGTGGTCATAGAGGCAGCGCGGCCGCATACGCCCGCCGTGCCCGTGCCGCGCAGGCGCAGTTCGGTCGGAAAGAGCTCGGGGATGTAGGCGAACAGGCCGAGCGTAGTGACCGTATAGATGCAGGTGACGAGCACGAAGCCGACACTGCTGATCGCCCAACCTGCATGCATGTTCGGATAGATGAAGCCGACCACGATCGTGGCGATCGCGAAGATCACCAGACCACGCGCACGGCCCACACGATCCGCGCAGAGAAAGCCGATCAACGCGCCGCCCGGTGCGCCGAACGCCATCAGCGTCGTAAAGCCGAGCGATTGCACGATGGTGAGACCTTCCTTGACGAAGAAGGTGGGCAGCCATGCAACAAAGCCGTACACCGAAATATTCACGGCAACCGCCGTGAGAATGGCGACCAGCGTGCGGCCGAGCATGGCGTGAGAAAACAATGCGGAGAACGGCGCTTTCGGCACTTCCAGATTTTCGATGCGCTCGACCGGCGGCAACGGACCTTTCTGTCGCTGCACCTCATGCTCGATGGTGGAAACGGTGGCCTCGGCTTCGTCGCTGCGCCCGACCGATTCGAGCCAGCGCGGCGACTCCGGCATACGGTGCCGCAGCACCCACACGATAATCGCGCCGATGCCGGCAATCGCGAACATATAGCGCCAGCCCAGATGCGGAATCACCACGTAACCCACCGCCGTCGACACCAGCAGGCCGGAATTGATGATGAGCGCGAGCAAGGCCGTCCAGCGTCCGCGCGATGCGGGCGGGATGAATTCGCACAAGGTGCCGGCCGCGACCACCAGTTCGGCGCCGAGGCCGACGCCCATGATCAGCCGCAGCACGATCAGCCACATCATGTTCGGCACGAAGCACGCGGCAATCGACGCAATACCGAAGATCAGCAGATTGGTCTGGTACGACGAGCGGCGGCCGAAGCGGTCGCCGAGATAACCGGCAAGGCCTGCGCCGATCAGCATGCCGAGAAACGTCACCGAGATGAACAGCGCGTTCAGCTTCAGATCCGAAAAGCCCGCTTTCACCATCGCGCCGAGCGCGCCGGCCGCGAGATAGATGTCGAAGGCGTCGAGAAAGGCGCCCGCGCTGATGAGCCCGAGAATCTTCCAGTGAAAGGACGCGATGGGCAGGCGATCGAGTCGCGCGCCCGAGTTGACGATACCGATAGCCACCTTTGTCTCCTTGGTGTGCATGCGGTGCGCGTAGGCGCTTGCCGCATCGCGGCGCCTGTTCGGGCGCCGCCGGAATCCGCGCGCGGACTGCTCTTGCCGGCAGCTGCGCGCTATGTGCTGCTTGTCGTTTCCACACTGCCCGAGCGCTCAGCCCGCTCATGCGGCGATCGGCACGATGCAGCGTCCAGGCTTCAATCAATCGCCGACGCCATGCCCGCGTGCCGGCACCAGCGCGCTACGCACGAAGTCCATGATCGGCGTGCCGTCCTGCTTGAACGCGCGGGTCTGCACGGTGACGATGCCCTGCCCCGGACGCGACTTCGATTCGCGCTTGTCGAGTACTTCGGATTCCGCATAGATCGTGTCGCCGCAGAACACCGGGCCGGTCAGGCGGATTTCTTTCCAGCCGAGGTTGGCGATCGCCTTGCCGCTGACGTCGTTCACCGAGAGTCCGAGCACCACGGCAACCGTCAGACCGCTATTCACGAGCAGACGGCCGAACTCGCTTTTGGCGGCGTAGGCGGCATCGCAATGCATCGGATGGAAATTCATCGTGAGCAGCGAGAAGTGGATGTTGTCGGCTTCGGTAATAGTGCGCCCGGGGCGGTGTTCGTAGATATCGCCCACCTGGAAATCTTCGAGATAGCGCCCGTAACTGGCGCGAATGCGGGTTTTGACTGCGACGTCAGATTCCATGCCTGTCTCCTGTATCGACCAACTTTATCTCTATTTGTTACTTTGTCCGTACAAACTGTGATGCGAGTATTGTCGGCGAGCGGACGAATGTCAAGACGACATTCGTCGAACCGGTTGGTGAGGGCGGTCAAACGTGCCGCTGAGGCACGCCAGGACTGATGACCAGGTTTATCCCTGGCAGACGTTTCGGGTGCAGAAGAAGCGATGCGCGCGGCGCCGCCGCAAGTGCATCAACCGTTGCCGGATTCCAACTCCCACACCTGCTCGATCGCCTGTAACGCAGTCAGCACGATCGAGCGGTTCAGCGCCGCCGCGAGCGTGCCGTCGCGCTCCGCATACGCTTCGCACAGCCGTTGATGATCGGAGCACGAGCGCTGCATCCGGCCGGGCAGCGACGTGCTGAGGTGCCGCAGCCGGTTGGTGCGCATGCGCATCGAATCGAGCACTTCCTTGAAGATGCCGTTGCGGCTTACTCGCAGCTCTTCATCGCGAAATGCGACGTTGGCCCAGAAATAGCCGTCCACGTCAGCGCGCGCGGCCGCGTCGGCGAGACGCGCGTGAGCGCGCCATAACGAATCGATGTCCTCGGCGGTGGCATGCTCGGCGATCGCAAGCGACACCTGGCCGTATAGCAGGACACGCAGCTGATAGATCTCGCGCACTTCCGTGAGGCTCATGGACGACACGCGCGGTCGCCGTCGCGGCGACCAGTCGACCAGACGTTCGCGGTTCAGCACGAACAGCGCTTCGCGTACCGGCGTGCGGCTGACGTTGAAGCGTTTTGCCAGATCGACCGAATTCAGGTCGTCGCCCGGCTGCAGCCGACCTTCGATAATGCCGCGCGCCACCCAGTCGACGATCTCCCCGACCGGCGATGCGTCGCCCTGCTCCTCGTCGTCGCGTGTGTCGACAGTTTCGTCCATCCCGTTATTCCTCGATATCCGTTGGCGTGCCGCCTCGCTGCGTGGACGGATTCTAGCAAACCGCCGCCCAGCCAGATCCGTCCAGCTCCCCGCTCAATTCCACTAAGTGTGTACAGTTAATTGAATTTCTCTTGAAATATATCGATCATTCGCCCTACACTTACATAAAGTGTCGACACTATCAATATAGGACATCAGTCCAGCCAGGAGACGGCATGTATATGGAAAAGGAGATCGCCGGCACCGCCGGCGTGGAAGCGAGCGTTTCGGCGCGGCTCGACCGCCTGCCCCCGACGCGCTATTTCAGCGGCCTCGTCGCACGCATTGCGATCGGCGGCTGGTTCGAGTTTTATGAAATGTTCATGGCGGCCTATATCTCACTGGGACTCATCAGCAGCGGCCTGTATCGCGCCACCACGGCCGGCCTGTTCGACGTCGACGGGTTCGCCAGTTTTCTCGGCTCGTTTTTTGCGGGGATGTTCGTGGGCACGGTGGCGCTCGGCGGCTTCACCGACCGCCTCGGACGCCGCGCCGTGTTCACCTGCGCGATGCTGATCTATTCGGTCGCGACCTTCGCCGCCGCGTTCCAGCATTCGCCTCAAGCGATGGATCTCTGGCGCTTCGTCGCGGGCCTCGGCATCGGCGTGCAGCTCATTACTGTCGACACTTATATTTCCGAGCTCACGCCGCATCACACCCGCGGCCGATATAGCGCGTTCAGCATCCTCGTGATCCTGACTTCCGTGCCGACCGTCGCCGTGCTGTCGTTTCTGCTCGTGCCGCACACCATCCTCGGGCTCGAGGGTTGGCGCTGGGTGATGATCATCGGCTCGGCGGGCGCCGTGCTGATCTGGTTCATGCGGCGCGGCCTGCCGGAGTCGCCGCGCTGGCTCGAAAGCAAAGGCCGGCTCGACGAAGCGCGCTCGATCGTCGATGCGATCGAAGCCCGCGTGGTCGCGGAAACCGGCCGCGCGTTACAGGCCCCGGCGCAACGTGCGCCGCAACCGCCGGCCGGAGAGCACGGCGGTTCCTGGTCGGAGATGTGGAAAGGCCGCTATCTGAGCCGCACGATCATGTTGTCGTTCTTCAACTTCTTCCAGACCTTCGGCGTGTACGGCTTCGGCGCGTGGGTGCCGGTGCTGCTGTACACGAAGGGCATCACGATCACGCATTCGCTGCTCTACACGATGGTGATCGCGTTCGCGACACCGCTTGGCGCGCTCGGCGCGATGGCGTGCGCCGAGCGCATCCAGCGCAAGTGGCAACTGGTCGGCTGCGCGATCGTCGTGGCGGTGGCCGGCGTACTGTTCGGCATGGTGCGCGAGCCGGTGTTGATCCTGCTGTTCGGCAGCGCCGTGACCATCGCGAACAACTGGCTGATCGGCATCTTTCACACCTATCAGGCCGAGCTGTATCCGACCCGGATTCGCGCTCGCGCCGTCGGTTTCGTGTTTAGCTGGAGCCGTCTGAGTTCGATCTTCGTCGGTTTCTGGGTGGCGGCATTGCTCAAGCATTCGGGCGTGCCCGCCGTGTTCGTGCTGATTTCGTCAGCCATGTTCGTGATCGTCGTGATGGTCGGGCTGCTAGGGCCGAAGACCAACGGCATTCGTCTGGAGGAGTTGTCTCAATGAGTTCCATCGCCGCCGCATTCGCGCACGGCCTTTTCGCACTGGCGCAGCGTCCGCTGCCGGTTCCGGTCGCAGAGGAAGCCAGGCGTTCGCTGATCAATGTCATCGGCACCTCGATCGGTGCGTCGCGGCATCCGGGGGTCGACGCGATCCTCGCCGCAGCCGCGGAACTGGGCGTGGCCCCGATCGCGCCGGTGCCGGGCCGCAGCGAAAAGGTCGACCTGCATTTTTCGGCACTCGCGACCGGCTTTGCCGGCCACCTCGACGATTTCGACGACACGCATCTCGCGACCGTCATCCATCCGGCCGCCTCGGTGCTCGCCGTGCTGACTGCTCTCGCGCCGTCAACACGGCCCACCGGCGCGGCCGCGTTGACGGCGTTCACGCTCGGCTGCGAAGCGCAGTTACGGGTCGGCGTATCGATCTCGCCGGAACACTACGACCGTGGCTGGCACATCACCGGCACGTGCGGCGTGATCGGTTGCTCGGTGACGGCCGCGCTGCTGCTCGGTCTCGACGAAGCGGAGTTGGCGCAAGCGGTGTCGATCGCCGCCTCGATGTTCGTCGGCCAGCGCGAAGCGTTCGGCACGATGACCAAGCCCTATCACCCCGGCAAGGCGGCGGCGAACGGCATTGCGGCCGCGCGTCTCGCACAGCAGGGCCAGCGCGCCGCCGCCGACATTTTCGAAGCCGCCGGCGGCTATTCGCATTCGCTGTCGACCAAGGTCGATTTCGATCTGATGAACAGCGCGTTCGGTGAGCGCTGGGAACTGCTTTTCAACACGTACAAGCCGTATCCGTGCGGGATCGTCGCGCATCCGGCGATCGATGCGGGCCTCGCGCTCGCGCCGCGGATCGCCGACGCGCAGTCGATCCAGTCGATCACGCTGCGCTGCCATCCGCTCGTGCCCGAGCTGATGGGCAACCCGCAGCCGAAAGACGGGCTGCAGGCGCGCTTCAGCGCGATTCACGGCGTGGCGGCCGCGCTGTGCGACGGCCAGGTGGGTCTCGCGCAATACGAAGACGCGCGCGTGGTGCGGGACGACGTCACCGCAGTGCGCGCGCTGACGAAGCTGGCGCCCGACGTAGCGGTCAACCGCGACGAAGTCTTTATCACGGCGACGCTGAAAGACGGCACGGTCGTCGAACATCACGTCGAACATGCGCGCGGCAGCCTTGCGCGCCCGTTGACCAACGACGAACTGATGCACAAGGTCCGTCTGCTGGTGGATTCGCAATTGGGCGACGGCACCGCCGCGCAGCTTGCCGCCGCCGTGGCGACGCTGGACACCGCCGCCAATCTCGACACGCTCTTTGCCCTGTGCGCGCCGACACGCTCTCGCAATGGAAACTGATCATGCATAACGCCGCTCAACATTCCGTCGTCTCCGACGCGCTCGCCGGCTTCGCCGTCGCCGCGCTGCCCGCTTCGGCCGAGTCTGCACTCGGCGCCGCGCGCGACGCGCTCACGCACGCCCGCCTGCTCACCGATCCGGCGACGCGCTCCACCGCGCAGATCACCGCGCTGCTGCAATCGCAGGGCAGCGCGGCGACCGACTCGCGCACCCGCGCATGGATTCTCGGCACATCGCTCGCGACGCAGGCCGCCGCGTCGCCGGTAATGCCGGTGCTCGCCGCCGTGATCGCCACCGGCGACAAGCTCGGTTCGTCCGAAAGCGATGCGATCGCCGCCGTCGCAATCGGTACCGAAGCCGCCACGCGCATTCTCGCCGCGGTCGATAGCGACGAGTTCCGCGCGCGCTGGAACGTGGCGTCGTCGGTGGGCTTGCTGGGTGCGGTGCTGGCGGTATCGCGCCTGCTGCGACTCGACGAAGCGCATACGCGTCACGCGCTCGGCATCGCGGCAACCCAGGCAGCGGGACTCGCGCACAATGCGGACCACGCGATGGAAGCGATCGAGATCGGCAAGGCCGCGGCGGACGCGCTCGAAGCCGCGATGATCGCGAAGCACGGGTTCACGAGCGCAGCCGCGTCGATCGACGGACGGCGTGGCTTTGCCGCGCTGATGGCGTATCGTTTCGACGCCTCCGCCATTACCGACGCGCTGGGCACGCGCTGGACTTCGCCCGATTGAGCGACGCGCTTCGCCCGGTGTGCCGGACACAGCGGGCGAAGTTGTTACCCGCCGTCTTGCTGAATGCGCTCGACGCCTGATCGGCCACAACATGGAAAACCCAATATGACCACCAAGCGAATGATCAAAGCCTCGCTGCTCGCGCTGTTCTCGCTGAGCGCGGCACTGAGCGGGGCACTCAGCGAAGCCAACGCGCAGACGCCCGCCTCGCAGCCTTCGGCCGGCGGCCTGCCGGCGCGCTCGCCGTTCGACATTCCATACGGCATGCCGATCAGCCTGCAAAACGCCAACCAGGCGCTCGAAGCCGCCGAAACCGAAGCCGCCCGGCACGGCTGGCCCGAAGCCATCGCGGTGACCGATCCCAGTGGAGAGCTCGTCGCGTTCGCGAAGATGGACGACACGCAGAACTCGTCGCCGAACATCGCGTTGCGCAAAGCCGCGACCGCCGCGCGCTTCCGCCGCGATACACGCACGTTCTATAACGGCTTCGAAACCGGCCACACCTATTCGGCGACGCTCGATCCTTCGGTGGTCGCCTCGCCCGGCGGCTATCCGCTCGTGATCGGCGGCAAGATCGTCGGCGCGATCGGATGCAGCGGCGGCAGCGGCGATCAGGATGCGGATATCTGCAAGGCGGGCGCGGACGCGCTGAAGTAGGCGCGTGGAGACGCGCGCGGATTGCCGGGCGCGACGGTTCCTGTATGCGCGCGACGCGGCTGGGCCGCGTATGCGATCAGTCCTGCAAGCCGCGCACGTTCCGATAAGAACAGCGGCCCGAATCGACAAGGCGCACGCGAAATTCGACCGGCTGGTCCTTGAACGTGTAAGCCGTGCGCTCGATGCGCAGCACCGGCGCACCGACTTCGATATTGAGCGCGCGCGCCGCTTCTTCGTCGGCGGCCGCGCCGCCCAGGTCTTCCACCACGCGCACGACCGAAATTCCGAAGTGTTCCTGATAGAAGCCGTAAATGGAGCCACGCCGCGCTTCGAACCTTCCTGCGTCGAGGTCCGGAAACACGTCGAGCGGCATCCACAAACGGTCGAGCATGACAGGAACGTCGTCATGCAGCCGAAGATTATCCGCAGTGGCAAGCCGTGCGCCGCGCTCGAGCTTGAGCGTCGACGCGAGCGCCGGGCTCGCGCGCTCTTTGCCGAAGCGCAGCAGGCGCGCGGTCACCTTCATTAATTCGCCGGTCGTATCGACAAAGCTGAAGTACTGGTCGAACGCGTGTTCGTCGGCGAACTTCGCGACGATCGTGCCGCGCCCCGCACGGCGAATCAGCAGGCGCTCGGCCACCAGTTCTTCGACGGCGCGGCGGATCGTGCCGATGCCCACGCCGAATTCTTCGGCCAGTTGCGGCTCCGCCGGAATCTTGTCGCCGGCCGTCCATTGGCCGGTACGCAGCCGCTCGAGAATACGGGCGCGGACGATTTCATAGAGCGGTTGCTCTCCCGGAGTACGAAATCCTGGCATTCAGGTCAGTGTCAGAGTGAAGAGAAAGAAGTCGGAACGAGCCGCTCGAACCGCGATGAGATGGCCGCGAGCGCACGTACAACATGCGCTGCCCCGGCCCGATTCGCAGCCCGCACGGCGAATTCTCCGAAGGATACAGGATCGACACCTATATGCGTCGCCGCAGCCGTGCCGGGACACGCCGGAACACCACAGGAACCGGCGCCCGGCGGCAATCGGCATCAACCCGAACCTATCCATTAATTCGAATCATTCGAATGATTCGATTGACTGTGAAGGCGGGTCGTCCTAGACTGATCTTCATCGCGCAGGCTCGCGCGCTTACATCAAAGGAGATGGACCATGCCGAATTTCATCAAGCACATCGCATTCAAGGTCGAAGACGTCGAGAAAGAGCGCGCGTTTTATGAGAACGTGTTTGGCTACAAGCATGTGAATACGGTGCGCCGCAAGGGCAAGAGCGGCGATCACATTTCGCATCACCTGACCGACGGCTATATGGATCTGACGCTGATTCACTATGAGTCGTCGGATTCCGATGAAGCCGATTTCGCCGGTCCGGCGCCGTGCATTCATCACATCGGCATGGAAGTGGAAGACCTCGACGCGTTCATCGAGCAGATCAAGGAAAACGGCGGCGAGATCCTCACGGCGCCGGGTCATCTGCCGGTCAAGTTCCGCTCGCCGAACGGCCCGGTTGCCGAAGTCGTGCCGATGCAGCGCTGGGAAAAGAAGACGCTCGCGGCCGGCGTGCACGGCGAAGTACTCGAGTAAGACGTTCCGGCTCGCATTAAACCAATTCATAGCGAGCTGTTCGACGTACGGCGGCGCGGACGCCATTCCCGCGACGCCGCGACACAAGACGCAACGGCACGTGTCGTTGCGTAGTCGCAAGAAGGAGACACGATGGAATCGATCCGCCGGCGCAGCCGCTTTTCCGCGACGACAGGCGTACTGGTTGTCCTGTGCATCATGTCGTTCCTGATGTACGTGGACCGTACGAATATCTCTACTGCCGCACTCGCGATCCGTCGCGATCTGCATCTGAGCAACTCGCAGCTTGGCGTCGTGTTTTCCGCTTTTGCGCTGACCTACGCGCTCGCGATGATTCCGGGCGGCTTTATCGGCGATCGCCTCGGCGCCCGCAAGATGCTTGCGGTGTGCGGCGTGCTGTGGGGTCTGGGCACGCTCCTGACCGGCTTCGCCGGCGGCCTGGCGACGCTGCTGCTCGCGCGCTTCGTCGTCGGGCTGGGTGAAAGCCCGATCGTGCCGGCATCGGCCCGCGCGCTGACCGCGTGGATGGAGCCCGAGCGCCGTGGATTTTCGCAAGGCATCACGCATGCGTGCGCCCGGCTCGGCAACGCATCCACGCCGATTCTCGTCGCCGGCCTGATCACCGCGTTTTCGTGGCACATCGCGTTCATCCTGCTCGGTGCGGCGAGTCTTGCGTGGGTCGTCCTATGGGTCTGGTATTACCGCGACAATCCCGCCGATCATCCGGGTATCACGCCCGAAGATATTGCGCGGCTGCCCGCGAAGGTCGGCAAGACGCGCGTGCCGATGCGTTGGGCGCCGCTATTGCGCGCGCTTTGGCCGGCTACTGTGGTGAGCTTCTGTCACGGCTGGATTCTGTGGTTCTTTCTGAACTGGATGCCGTCGTTCTTTGCGCAGGCGTATCACCTGGATATCCGGCATTCGGCCGTCTTCAGTTCGGGAATTTTCCTGAGCGGCGTTGTCGGCACCACGCTGGGTGGCTGGCTCAGCGATCTGATGTTCAGGAAGACCGGCAACATCCGCCGATCGCGCCAGACGCTGATCACCATCGGGTTTCTCGCACCGATCGTGTTCTTCGTGCCGATGTTCCTGCACCCGTCGTCGACGCTCGCTGCGTTCTCGCTGGCTGCCGCGCTGTTTCTCTCCGAACTCGTGACCGCGCCGCTGTGGGCCGTCGCGATGGACCTCGCACCCAATCACGCGGCAACGTCGAGCAGCATCATGAACACCGGGCTTGGGATTGCGGCATCGGTTTCGCCGCCGCTCGTCGGCTGGCTGGTCGATACGATGCATTCATGGGAGCCGGTGTTTGCGCTGTCGATGTTCTTTCTCGTGCTCGGACCGATTGCCGCGCACTGGATTCGCCCTGACCGTCCTTATCTCGGCGAGCCTGAGGCGGAGACGGAAGAAGCGGGTGGTTTTGCGGCGCCGATGGACGCTTATTGAAGGCACACCGGTTAGGACGACGCGTTCGATGGCTGGATGGGGTGTTCGAGCCCGCTTGCCGCGAGTGTTGAGCGGATAGAAAAAAAACCCCGCACGAAGGCGGGGTTGATGTTCACGTTCTTCGGCTGCAAAGGCTCAGAACGGAATATCGTCATCCATCTCATCAAACCCGCCGCCAGCCGGCGCGCTCGGACGGCTCGCGCCGCCGCCGGCACCACCACCGCTGCCGCCACGCGAGCCACCGCCCGACGCCGCGCGACCGCCACCACCACCGCCGCTACGCTCCGACGGCTCACCCCGGCTGTAACCGCCTTCGTCGCCGCCACCGCCCATCGAGCCGCCGCGGCCACCCAGCATTTGCATCTGCTCAGCGACGATTTCGGTCGAATAACGGTCGGTGCCGTCTTGCGCCTGCCACTTGCGGGTACGGATGCGCCCTTCCAGGTACACCGACGAGCCCTTCTTCAGATATTCGGACACGATTTCCGCGAGGCGACCGAAGAACGACACACGGTGCCATTCAGTCGCTTCCTTCATTTCGCCGGACGCCTTGTCCTTGTACCGATCCGTCGTTGCAAGGCGGATGTTCGCCACTGCGTCGCCGCTCGGAAGATAACGGACTTCCGGATCGGCTCCGAGATTGCCGACGAGAATGACCTTGTTCACGGATGCCATGAGTTTCTCCTGTTGATTCCGTTACGGGCGGCGCGGCA
>Ga0255336_101046_pt1 | contig 25596 bp, 21 predicted proteins | sample MeOH1_35cm_T3_17_FD_189102 | JGI IMG/M metagenome (GOLD analysis project Ga0255336, IMG submission 189102) | Sandy soil microbial communities from University of British Columbia, Vancouver, Canada - MeOH1_35cm_T3_179 | ecosystem: Engineered > Artificial ecosystem > Sand microcosm > Unclassified ...
GCTAGCTCGCACAATGGGTTACTGTTTGCGCGACTTGCTTCGATATGTTCCAAATCAGTCACAGGCAAGCTCGCCGCTCTTCTTCTTTATCGCCGCGATGAGGCCGTTAACTCCCTGCGCCTGAATCATACCCCAGGGCAACCCGACCAGCAAACTCAATAACAGGCGGTCGCCCGTCGATGCGCTAAAGGTCCACTTTCCGCGTCTTTTTGCTGAAACCTGAGAAGATATCGACAGTCTCCGGCAGGGCGACGAGGATTGAAAGGCGGCTGGGGCCGGACGCTAACCCTGGAGTTACGAGCACAATCGCAGCAGCCGTGGTTCTAGTCGGGCCGGATAGCAACTTCCTCACCGATCTGACGCGCTCAGCGGCAATCCTTGATTCGACCTGTAAGATCCAGATTTGATCGATCCGGGTCTCACGGTCTCTCTCCACCTTCACTCTATTGTTGGCTATCTGTTGACCAACCGCGCAGGGATGGCGAATACGATCCCTGACCCGATGAGAAGGCTGACGGCAAGCACGATCACACCGATATTGGTGCTGCCGGTCAGATCTTTCACCCAGCCCAGCAAATAGGGGCTGATAAAGCCGGCAACACTGCCGACAGAGTTTGCCAGAGCGAGGCCCATTGCGGCTGCACTGCCGCCGAGGATTGTTGGGGGAAGCGTGTAAAACTGCGGCACGCAGGTCAGGATGCCCATGGTGGCAATGGTCAAGGCAATCATGGCGAACAACGCATCATGAGCGAAGACGGCACTGAAGATCAGCCCGACGGCGCCGGCAATAGCGGGAAGTGCCAGATGCCAACGGCGCTCCCGCCGCTTGTCCGAACTGCGACCCACGCAATACATCGTGATCAAGGCAGCGCCATAGGGGATAGACGTCAGAAGGCCTACCTGCAGGGGATCGTCAATGCCGGTCGTCTTGATGATGCTGGGCAGCCAAAAACTGACCCCATAAAGACCCATGGTGAAGAAGAAATAGAGGATGCTCAAAAGCCATACCTGCTTGCTCAACAATCCGTCACGAAACGAATGCAGCGGTTTTTCGCGATGCTCGGCGGCGAGATCGCGCGAGATCACCTGCTTCTCCTCCTCATTGAGCCAGGACGCCTTCTCGACAGACTCATCCAGATAGAAGAAACAGACGAGGCCAATAACGATGGTTGGGATGCCCTCCAGCAGGAAGACCAATTGCCAGCCGGTCAGTCCCCACATACCGTGGAGATCACTCATGATCCATCCTGAGAGCGGACCGCCAAGCAGGCCGGAAAGCGGGATGCCCGCCATGAAGAGCGCTGTTGCCTTCCCACGCCATTCTGATGGGAACCAGAGTGTCAGATAATAAAGAACGGCGGGAATGAAACCGGCTTCCGCCACGCCCAGGAGGAATCGCAGCAGGTAGAACATGCCAGGAGATGACACGAACATCATCGCTGCCGATACGATACCCCAAGTAACCATGATACGGCCGATCCAGATTCTGGCGCCGACGCGCACCATGATGGCGTTACTTGGAATCTCGAAGAGGAAGTAGCCGATGAAGAAGATTCCGGCACCCAATCCGTATACCGTTTCGCTGAAGTTCAGATCGCTCGACATATGGAGCTTCGCGAAACCCACATTGATCCGGTCCAGATAGGAGCAGACATAACAAAGTAGAAGAAAAGGTACCAAGCGCAACATGATGCGTGAATAAAGGGTATGCCGACTCGTCGTTGTGTATGACACGCCAACAGATGCTTCCTGACTCATCACATTCTCCCCGTATAAATTTGTTGTCGCTGCCGATCAGGCGCTTCTTATCGGCGCATTGACCGGCTGTCCGGTGATGGCTTCTTCTGTGGGTCTAGTGTCGATCTGAATTAACTTGTTTTTGAAATCCTCGATTTTCCGCCTTGCAGTGGATCGTCTATTTTGGCGCTGCTGGCGAGAGTTGGGCGTGATTGTCTTTCCCGCTCAATCGGCAGGAGCCGCGTTCAGACTGCGGGTGTGTTCCCATGAAACATCGGCACGGCCTTGACGCAGATTTTCGGCACGAGCGGCCGCGAACAGGAAATCCGACAGACGGTTAAGATAGGCAATGCCGCATGTCTCGCTCGGTGGATAAGACTCCCGCAGCGAGACGAGTCGCCGCTCAGCCCGCCGACAAACGGCGCGGGCGATATGCGCGAATGCAGCGAATTGTCCCCCGCCCGGCAAAATGACTGACTTCGCCGGTTCTAGTGATGCGCCCAACTCTTCGGAGAATCGTTCCACCCGGCTGATATGTCGAGATGACAGCCATGATGCCTCGGCGCTGTTGATCTGGACAGCGAGGTCGAAAAGATCATGCTGAATATCGAGGAGGCGATCGCGAAGCGCTGCCGATGTCGCCATCGCCGCCAAGGCGCCGATCCACGTATTCAGTTCGTCGATCGCCCCCAGGGTCTCGATCGGTGGACTGTCCTTGTCGGTTCGCGCACCAGCGCCTAGATTGGTCTGGCCATCGTCTCCCGAGCGGGCAGCTGCTGCCGACAAGCGATCGTTCATGTCGAACTCCTATCCTTTGTACTGCAAATTCATAAATTGCGTGCGAGCATATTCCTGAGCGTAGTGGCAATAGGTTTGCGCGATCCAGCCGATCATCGTCTTCTTGGCATCGGTGAGTTTCGCGAGTGGGCGCGCCGGTATACCACCCCAGATCCAGCCGCTATCGAGGCGCTGATGTGGTTCGGTATGCGCACCGGCAGCCAGAATCACGTCATCCTCAATGACGGTGCCGGGCGCGACGTCACTTCCAATTCCAATAAGCGTCCGCGCGCCCACAGTGCAATCGTAGAGCCGCGCATTGTGGCCGATCGTCGTACCATCGCCGATCCGGACCGTCCCTTGGGTGCAGACGATATCGCTATTGTCCTGAACATTGGCCGTGGCGGCGATGACGATCTCGCCGTCTCTGGCGCGAAGATCACATCCGAACCAGACACTCGCCTTATCTTGGATGGCAATCTCACCTTGCAGGAACGCCGTATGCGCGACGAAGGCCAGCGGCGACCGTCTCGCATCATTGAAAACCCCGCTTCCGGGGGACGGAACCACACGCCGCGAGCGGATATCAATCATCAGGTTACGTAACTCGCCTGGCTTCAGTTCACGAATGGGCTGTGCTGGCATGCCAGCATAAAGAAAACCTGGCAGCAGCTCCGATCGCGGAAAGACGATCGAGTTCTTGTCAATCACAACGTTTTCCGCGATGACAGACCCATCGAGGATGACCGCACCATCTTCGATGGCGCAATCGCTACCCACTGTGCAGGCATGAACAACTGCGTTTTCGCCAATCGCCACGCGGTCTCCGAGGATCGTCGGCAGGGTTTCATGCGCAATGTGGATCGTGGAGCGAGGCCCTAGATGCAGATCGTCGCCGATCCGCACCTCATGCCCGTCGGCTCGGATGACAGCGCGATCGCCGAGCCAGGCGCGACCACCCAAACTGACCCGGCCGAGGATTGCTGTGTTCGACCCGCAAGAAAGCGGCGCACCGATGAATGTCGGGGCTACACCCTCGTAGGTGAGTTGAAAGAGCGCATTTGGCTGTTCGCGCGGGAGACTTCGGCGTTGCTTCAGTCGCTGTGTACGGATCCCGCTTGACGTCGCCATGGTGTCTTCCCCTGGTCTTGGTTGCGCTCTCAGAAAACCGGGGTTTCGCGATAGGTTCCCCAAATTTCCTTCAGCTTTTCGACGATATCGCCCATGGTCGCGCCCGCGCGTACCAGTTCGATCGTTACCGGCATGATGTTCTGGCTATCGTCCTTGGCAACCGCTGTGAGTTTGTCGAGCAGCGCCGATATTTTCAGGTTGTCGCGCTCCCTGCGAATCCGCTGTGTCCGAGCGACTTGCCGTTCGGCGGTCGATTTGTCATAGGGGTGCAGCTCGATATTGGATCTCTCATCTGGCTCAACATATTTATTGACGCCGAGGACGGGCTTTTCGCCAGATTGCTTGCGCAGTGCCGTTTCGTAAGCGAAATCGGCGATATGTTTCTGAAACCAACCCTCCTGGATGAGCTGGATGGTCCCGCCGCGCTCATCTATCTCCTTTAAGATATCGAAGATGCGCCTTTCGTATTCGCTGGTAAGGGATTCGACGAAGTATGATCCGCCGAGTGGGTCGATCACTTGTGTGACATTCGACTCATCTGCAATCACTTGTTGTGTGCGCAAGGCCATCCGCATTGCATCCTCTGTCGGAATGGCGAAGGCTTCGTCATAGCCGTTGGTATGTAGGGACTGGCATCCGCCAAGCACGGCGGACATCGCCTGGAAGGCGGTGCGAACGACATTCACCATGTATTGCGGTTTGGTGAGCGAGGCCGCGGCTGTCTGGCAATGAAAGCGAAGGCGCATCGATTCCGGATTCTTGGCGCCGAAGCGCTCCTTCATGATTTTCGCATAGCAGCGGCGCAGCGCCCGGAACTTCGCAACCTCTTCGAAGAAATCAGCTTGCGAGACGAAGAAAAAGGCGAGACGCGGCGCGAAATCGTCCACCTGCATGTCAGTCTTCAGGGCTTCCTCGACATAGACGATGAGGTTAGCCAGGGTGAAAGCGGCTTCATGAACCGGCGAGGCGCCGGCCTCTGAGATGTGATAACCTGAGATGTTGATCGGGTTATAGTGCTTCATGTTGCGGGCGCAGAAGGTGATGCAGTCGCGGACAATACGGACCGAGGGCGAGATGGGGAAAATGTATTCCTTCTGCGCCATGAACTCTTTCAGGATATCGGCTTGGATCGTGCCGGACAGCTTATTGAGATCGTAGCCGCGCTTTTCCGCCAACACGACATACATGGCGAGCAGAATCCAGGCACTCGGATTGATCGTCATCGAGACGGATATTTGCTCGAGGTCGATCCCATCGAACAGCGCCTCCATGTCAGCGAGCGTGTCAATGGCGACACCTTCGCGGCCGACCTCACCCTCGCTCATTGGATGGTCGGAATCATAGCCCATCAAGGTCGGCATATCGAAATCCGTCGACAGACCCGTCTGTCCTTGGGCGATCAGATATTTGAAGCGCCGATTCGTATCCTCGCCGGTGCCGAAGCCGGCAATCTGACGCATGGTCCAGGGACGACTGCGATACATGGTCGGATAGGGACCGCGGGTGAACGGATAGCGACCCGGCAGGCCGATATCTTCGATAGGCGTGTCGGCAATGTCGGCGGCGGTATAGGCACGCTTCAACGGAATGTCGGACAGGGTGAAGAATTCGGATTTACGCTCCGCCTGCTTCTTCAGGAAGGCAGCAACCTCATTTGCTTCCCAGTCGGCGACTTCGGCTCGGATATTGTCGAGTTCATTTCGAGAAGGCGCGTTCATCTTCATCCTTTCGGAGCGAGGCGATGACCAATTCATCGGCGAGCGAGTATGGATCACCGGTTCGTGCCGCCAGATGCGCTGCAAAGGTTTCATCCATGCGGTTACTGGCGCGATCGAATCTTTCCAGCAAAATGTTTTCCGCGGTCTTGCGGAGGCGGAAATCGGCGATAGCGAGCTGTCGGCGGCGACCTGTTTCGGTGTTGAAGGCGATATTGCGGTGCTTGACGACGGCGGCGATCAAGGCATCGACACCTTCGCCAGTCAGTGAACTGATACCGAGCACAGGCGGCACCCATTCCGGCTTGACCGAGGTCGCCGCGCCCAGCGCCAGCATGGATTTGAGGTCCGTCAATGTACGGTTGGCGTCGCTACGATCACATTTGGAGACGACATGGATATCGGCGATCTCCAGGATTCCGGCCTTGATGGCTTGAATCTCGTCCCCCAGGCCAGGTGCGGAAACCACGACCGTGGTATGCGAGGCACGGACAATTTCTATTTCGTCTTGGCCGACCCCCACGGTTTCGATGATGATGGTCGAGAAGCCGCCGGCATCGAGAATGTCGACTGCCTCAAGAGCCGCCTTGGCCATCCCGCCGGTGGCGCCGCGCGTTGCCATGCTGCGGATATAGACACCAGGATCGTTGGCGAGGTCGGTCATCCGGATGCGGTCGCCCAGGATCGATCCGCCGGAGAACGGGCTGGACGGATCGACGGCGATGATGGCGATTTTCTCTCCCCGGTCTCGGTAAAGGGCAGCTAACTTGGCGACCAGAGTCGATTTGCCGCTGCCGGGAACACCGGTAATACCGACGATATGGGCTTTGCCGGATTTCCGGTAGATATCGGCGAGAGCACTGCGGGCTTCTGAGCTGCCTGCTTCGGCCCGGGATATCAGGCGGCTGATCGCCATGATTTCTCCCGCCTGGATGCGCTCAACCAGGCTTGCCGATGCGATATAAGCGCCCATCAGACCGCCTCTGCAGCGAGCTGGGCATGCATGTCGCGGAAGGCGGCGCGATCATCGATCACGCGGCGTGCCTTGAAGTCGGTCCGCGGCAGACAGCCGGTTGGCACAACTTCGATGACGGTCCGCAAGCCCAGCAGCTTCTGCAATCGGTGGCCGACATCTGCGCGAAAGAGGGCGACGCTCTCGACCCCGCGTTCGAGTATCTCGCCGGCAGCTTCAACCCGCAGCAACAGTTCATCCATGGCGGCTTCGCGGGTGATGACAATTTGATGTTCACCGCCATAGCCGGGTGTTTCGTTGAGAGCGGCATCGATCTCGCTGGGATAGACATTCTCTCCGCGGATCGTGAACATATCGTCGATCCGACCGAAAATACCTTGCGGCAGGCGGGGATAGGTGCGACCGCAAGGAGCCGGCTCATCTACCCAAAGCGTCAGATCACCGGAGGCCAACCGGATCATCGGCTGAGAGAGGCGTTCGAGATGAGTATAGACCGGCGTGCCGCGCTGACCGTAAGGCACTCTGCACATTGTCTTTGGGTCGCAGACTTCGGTGTAGACGACATCCTGCCAGCACAGCATGCCGTCCGTTTCGGCTGAACCCGCAACATTCATCCATGGCGACATCTCCGCCATGGAGCCGCTGTCGAAAACCCGGGCACCGTAGAGTTCTTCTATCCGGTCACGCACACCAGGGATGGAAGCACCGGGCTCGCCGGAGAAAAACATGCAGCGCAGACCGAAATCCCGCGGATTGAGACCTTCGTCCTTTGCCGTCTGTGCCAGATGCAGCGCGTAGGTCGGTGTCCCATAGAAGCCTGCCGGCTTCATGGTTGCGAGCCATTGAGCGCAGCGCGCGGTCATGCCAGGTGCGCCGGCGCCGAAGGGAAAAGCCTTCGCGCCCAGGCGCTCGGCGCCAGCCAGCGCACCCCAACTGCCCATATACAAGCTGAGGATCGCTGCGATGCAGATCATATCGTCCGGCCGCATGCCCATGGCCCACATGATGCGGGCATGGGCATTGGCAATGGCGCGCCAGTCATCCCGGCCGATGGCGAAGGCGGTCGGCCGACCGGTCGTGCCGCTGGTACCATGGATGTGGAAGATCTCGGTGTCGGGTATGCAGAGATAGTCGCCGAATGGCGGCTGTAGGGTTTGGCTTTCCCGCAGGTCACTTTTCTGAATGACGGGGACACGGGTCTCGAAGTCTTCCAACGACTTCAATTGGCTCGGATGAAACCCCGCTTCGTTCCATTTGCGGCGATAGAAAGGCGCATGCTCATAGGCGTAATGGCAGACGAGCTGCAAGCGCTCCAGAATGGCCTTTTCACGGTCGCCCGTTGCCATTGTTTCCCGCTGGGGAAACCAGTAGCGGCTATCGGCCGCTGGGGAGTAGTTGTCGTCATACCGCGGCGGAAATGACCAGGCTTCCATGGACCTTTCCTCCGATTAACGTACGCCACGTTCGGCGACGAGACGTTTCAGCGTGTCGACAATGGCTTGAGGTGGCGTGTCTTGCAGCATGACCTCATGCACGCCCAATTTTTTGAGCTCGACGACATCCTCATCCGGCATGACGCCACCGGCGACAATGATGAGATCGTCTGCATGCCTTTCCTGTAAAAGCTGGAAGATCTTCGGAAAGACGGTCATCTGCACGCCGGAAAGCAGGCTGACGCCGAGGACATCGACGTCCTCCTGAACCGCCGCGTTGACAACTTCCTCCGGGGTGCGATGCAGGCCGGAATAGATCACATCCATGCCGGCATCTCGAAGTGTCCGGGCGACGACCTTGACGCCCCGGTCATGACCATCGAGGCCAACTTTTGCAAGCAATACGCGAATTGGCTGGCTCATCGTGCTCCCCGCCTCTTTAAATTCCTCTTTGAATTTCGTATTTGGAATTCCGTATTCTGAATTCAGAATGAGATAGTTGCTTTTCTCTTGTCAACCATGAAAAGTTGGTCCCTGCGCAGAAATCGCCTCACGTGGACCCGGAATGGAATCCCTCGAACAACCAAAAAGCTTGGTAGATCAGGCCTATAGAGTCATTCTAGATGCCATCTGCAACGGCACGTTCAAGGCCGGCGACCGTATGACCCAGGACGAGATCGCGACACGGCTCAATGTCTCCCGGCAGCCCGTGACCCATGCGTTGGCGATGCTGAAGACCCAAGGGTTCCTGATTGAGTCAGGCCGGCGTGGCCTGGCGGTAGCACCCGTTGATCCCCGGTTCTTTGAGGCGATTTATCAATTTCGTTCGGCTGTCGAACCTCTAGCGGTCAGATTGGCGACGCCGAGGATGTCGGCCGATGCCATCAGACGAGGCCGCACCCTGGTGGCTCATGGCCGGGAGATGGTGCAGGCGAATGACGGCCAAGCCGTGGTGCAGGCCGACATCGATTTTCATACCTTGATCTATGCCTTGTCGGGCAATCCGATGATTGTCGATACGATGCAGATCAACTGGCAGCATCTGCGGCGGGCCATGGGCGAGGTTCTGCAGTATCCGGGGCTCAGCATTCAGGTCTGGAAAGAGCATAGCGCCATTTTGGAAGCCATGATCAAGGGGGAGGCAGAGGTCGCAGCGAAGCTCATGTACGACCACATCGTGGGAGCCTTTGAGCGTGTCGGCGGCAAAAGTGCCCGAGACTGGGCGAAGCAGAACTGTTCGAGACAGTGAGAAAGCAGGTGGAAGCTGCTGGCGGCTCCAGCACCTACGAAAACTGAAAGTCGGCGACGGATTCGACAATGGTGTCGATCTGGGACCGCTGATCGATCCGAATGCGGTCGCCTCCGAATGCGGTCGCCAAGGCAAAACGACATATTGAGGACGCTGTAAACAAAGGCGCCAAAGTTGCGGTCGGGGGAAAGAGCCTGACCCTCAGAAAGCTCTTTTTCGAGCCGACGACGCGGACCGGTGCGACAAGCGATATGTTAGTCGTTCAAGAGGAGAAGTTCGGTCCACTGGCACCGCCATTTTGCTTCGAGACGGTGGAAGAAGTCATCGACATCCCACGCCGACGCAGTTCCTATGACCCGGCAGACGGTCACCGGCTCTCGCATGATCCGTTCGAAGAGCCTGAAAGCTGGCGCCGCTTTGGATCACTAAACTCAAGCACCTCAAGTTCACCCAAAGAGAACACGTCCATCGGACCACTTACTCCGTGCCTCCGCAAGCTGACAACTTACATAAAACGATCGGCCCGGAACATCGAGATATCTATGAAGGGAGTCCGTCCTGCAACCATATCCGCAATAACGCGGCCGGTCTGGGCTGCTGAAGCCAGGCCGATATGGCCATGGCCAAAGGCATAAAGAATATCGCGTGATCGCCGCGAAGGGCCAATAACGGGCAATGAATCCGGCATGCTGGGGCGAAATCCCATCCATGTCGAAAGCTTGTCCTCGGTGATGGTCTCCGGCAATCCTGGCAACAACCGCCGACCGAGTGTCAGAAGCTTTCGCGCCCGCCTCCAATCCGGCGCAGCATTCAGCCCGGCGAACTCGACGGTACCGGCCAATCGCAATCCCATCTCCATGGGGGTGGCGACGAACTTGCCCTCGGCATCGAGCGTGGGGACCCGCGGTGCTACCTCGGGATTGGCAATCACGATGTGATAGCCGCGCTCCGTATCGAGCGGAATTCGGTCGCCGAGTGCTAGGCTGAAGGGCTTCGAATGAGCGCCGGCGGCAACGACCGCCACATCCGCGGGAATCGGACCGGTGAGGGTTCCGACACTGCGCAATTTTTCGTTCTCGAAATGGAAATCCTTTGCTTTGGTACGGATGATCCGCCCGCCATCGCGGATGAATGCCGCTGCCAGCTTGTTGATCAGTCGATGTGGATTGACCGTGTGTCCATTGGCCTTGATGAGAAGTCCGATCTTGAAGGATGTGGAGAGCGCCGGATCGAAGTCTCTGAGCGCCGTCTGATCCAGCTTTTCGAGCTCAATGCCGTTATCGCGCCGAAGTTTCCAGCCAAGGCTATCGCCGGCCAATTTCTCCTCGGATCGATAGACTACCAGGTGTCCTTCCCGGCGGACCAGATCTTCGGCGCCGGCATTCTGTACCAGCGGCCAATAGGTACCATAGGAATCATGCAAAAGTGGCTGTAGCGCCTTAGCCTGTTCACGGATACGAGCCGGGCTTCCCGCGGCAATGAAACGAAGTAACCACGGCATCAGTTTCGGCAGATAGGTCCAGCGAATGGAGAGGGGGCCAAGCGGATCGAGAAGCCATCCTGGCACTTGCCCTAACATGCCGGGCATCGACATTGGAACGACGGACGAGGCGTTCAGGCATCCGGCATTGCCGAAAGATGCGCCAGCCCCGATCTCTCCGGATTCGATCACTGTGACGTCATGGTCATCGCGAATGAGCCAGCTTGCCGTTGCGATTCCGATGGCACCGCCGCCGATGACCACGACTTTACGTTTCGTCTTACTCATGAGTCGAACCATTCTTGGTGGAGGAACGCAGCATGTCGGCACATTTTTCGCCGATCATCATGCAGTTGGCATTGAGGTTGCCGCTGACGATGAGCGGCATGATCGATGCATCGGCTATATAAAGGCCACTCATGCCATGTACCTTCAGACAATCATCGACGACGGCATTCGGCCCATGACCCATCCTGCAGGAGCCCGCGGGATGATAAATGCCGATCGCTGTTTCTCGGATGAAGTCGCGCCATTCGTCGTCGCTACGCACATCGCGGCCCGGTTTGAGTTCACCGGTGACGTAATCGGCGAGCGGCTGGGTCTCAAAAATGGACCGCAGGAATTTCGCACCGATAATGAGTTTCTCGACATCTTCCGGATCGGCGACAAGATTGGGCTGGATCTCGGGCGGATCATAGGGATTGCCGGAACGCAACCTCACCCAGCCACGCGATTTTGGCCGGTGCAGGTTATTGAGCGCGGTGACAGCCGGACGATCGAAGAGAATCGGGCCTCTTTCATCCAGATCATAGCCGGCCGGCGTGAAGTGATATTGGATATCGCAGCGGGCCAGTTGCGGATCTGACCGCGTGAAAGCCAGGACATGTGCATCCGGCGTCGATCCAGGACCGGATCCGAATATAAGCCAGCGCGCACCGAAGGACAGATAGTGCCAGAAGCGTACCTGCACATTGTAGGTTGGCCGGTTGACCCAGGTGACGTGACTGGTGCCCGGATGGTCTTGCAGGTTACGGCCAACCCCCGGTAAATGGTGAATCACCGGAATGCCGAGATCCTGGAGATGATCTGCCGGGCCGATGCCGGACAGCAGCAGGATCTGCGGTGATGCTAGGGCGCCGGCGCTGAGGATAATTTTTCTTGCGGCCACGTGCGCCGTGCGTCCCTGATGGTCAAACTCCACGCCAATGGCGCGGCGCCCATCGGTCAGGATGCGGCGCACATGGGCACCTGTCAGCACACGCAAATTGGCCCTGCCCAGGAGTGGTCGCAGATAGGCGTGGAAGGCGTTGCATCGCCAGCCCTTGCGCTGCGTCGCCTGGACGTAGCCCACGCCATCCTGTGGCGGCCGGTTCAGATCCTTCTGAAGAGGGAGACCTGCCTTGATGCTCGATGCCACGAAGGCCGCAGATAGGGGATGCGAAACACGGAGATTGGAGACCGATACGGGGCCCCCGATCCCATGAAAGAGATCGCTGCCGTTCTCGTTATCTTCCGCACGGCGAAAATAAGGGAGGACGCTCGCAAAATCCCATCCCAGGCATCCACCGGCCGCCCAGTCATCGAAATCCTCCGCCTGTCCGCGGACATAGAGCATGCCGTTGATCGAACTGCTCCCGCCAAGCACCTTGCCGCGCGGCATATAATCGGAGCGGCCGCCACGGGTTGGATCGCGTGCCGCACTCCATCTCCAGTCATAGCGCGGATTACCGATAGCCTTGAGGTAGGTCGCTGCTGGCATCATCACAGGGAGGCGTCGATCTGAGCCGCCGGCTTCGAGCACTAGAACGCGGCTGTGTCCATCCGCCGCCAGTCGGCCTGCAACAGCGCTGCCGGCGGAACCGGAACCGATGACAATATACTCGAAGTCGCTGTCGAGAGAGCCGGGCGCGTCATTCATTTGAATGCGTTCAATTCCTTCATCGAACCGACATGCACGGAATGTCCAAGGTCAGGTCTGATCAAAATCGTTCCGACAACATGTTTCATTTCTTATGCCAAGGCCGGAAGAAATAAAATGGACGACACAACCGCGATCGGTGATCGGCATGCCGGTCCCGCAAATCGCGAGAATGAGAAAGGCGTTTTCAGGGTTGAGAAATCTTCCTCAACGGCGCGAATCGTCATGCTCTAACTGCTACTGGGGGACAATAGAGGGTCTTGCTTGGCGACGACCTGAACGATCCCAGCCAATTGCATAAGTGAGGCTGCGCTTTCGCGCCGATGAGACACTTTCGCAAGGCGGGCAGGATCGCGTCCGTTCCGACCGAAGATTTACGAAGCCGGATCAGCCGCCGCCGCGAAGGATAACGGCTGGCACATCTCTTGCTGAATAGGTTCCTGCGCGGTGTGACGCAGAGCTCTTATACAAAAGGAAATAGACATGAAGCTCGCATTCTTCATGATGCCACTCCACAATATGGGCCGGGACTACCTCACGACCTTGAAGGAAGACATCGAAGCTTTCAAACTGGCGGACGAGCTTGGCTTTGCGGAGGGCTGGATTGGAGAGCACTACTCTTCTGAAATCGAACACATCACCTCACCCCTGGTTTTCCTGGCACATATCGCACCCCAGACGAAGCGGATCAAGCTTGGCACGGGTGTCGTTTCACTGCCGATTTATCACCCCGTCATGGCGGCCGCTCACATTGCCCTTCTCGACAATTTGACGGAAGGGCGGCTGATTCTAGGCGTCGGAACCGGGGGATTGGGGTCGGATTTTGAAGTATTCGGTCTCGAAGACGCCGACCGGACTGCCATGATGCTCGATTCTGTCGCCTTGATGAAGCAGATCTGGGCGACGAATCCTCCCTATGATCTGAAAGGCAAGTACTGGAACGTCAAGATCCAGAAATGCTATTGGCCGGATCTTGGCGTCGGCGTTCTTGCCAAGACGTTTCAAAAACCGCATCCGCGTCTGGCGATCTCCGTGAGCAGCCCGAATTCCGGCTCGATTCGCGTCGCCGCCCGCAATGATTGGATGCCGATCTCGGCGAATTTCGTCGCTTCCTGGGTACTCAAGACCCATTGGGACACGTATTGCGATGAACTCGCCAAACTGGGGAAAAAGCCGGACGGAAACAACTGGCGGGTGGCACGCAGCATTCATGTGGCGGAGACTGATGCGGCTGCTGAGGCTTTCGTCAAGCGTAAGGGCGGCGCTTACGATTGGTACTATGACTATATGTTCCAGGTCTATGCCCGGATGGGGGCCGCGCAGCTCCTCTCACCGTTTATCGACACGGATCCGGTGACTCTTGGCCATGAACTTGTGCGGGACAATTTCGTCATCTATGGCAGCCCGGAAACGGTGACGCGCAAGATCCTTGAGCTGCGCGAAGAGATCGGGCCGTTTGGCACCTTGATGATGACGGCCCATGATTGGCAGGATAAGGCCACGATGAAGCAATCGATGGAACTTCTGGCAACCCGTGTGATGCCGGCCGTGAATGCAGGACTGAACCATGTCGAGACGGCTGTGGCGTAATAAAAAGCCGGCGCATAGATTTTGGGAGCCATATCGAAAGGAATCTGAAGAGATGAAGGACGTTACACCGTATGTGGCTTCGTATCAGACGGGAAGCACGGGTAACCCCGCTTTTAGTCGGGTCGGCTATCCATGACGCAGGTGAATGATGATCTATTGAAGCCCGGAAAGCTCTGGTGGAATTGGTTTGGCGAACAATATTGCGTGCCGCGCTACCTCGCTCGACCGACATCGGAGGAGGAGGTGCAGGCGGTGGTTCAACAGGCGCGGAAGCTCGGATTACCGGTACGTCCTCTAGGCGCAGGGCATTCCAATCCGGCGATTGTTCCGACGCCGGGCATTCTTGTTGATTTTGATGGTTTCAGGGAAATCCTGGCGGTCGACCGGGAGAAACTCCAGGTAACGGTTCGGCCCGGCATTCGGGTCGGAGATCTCAGCCGTTTCTTGCGGACGCAAGGGATGTCGCTCAACAACCAGGGTGACATTGACACGCAGGCGATCGCTGGCGCGATCATGACGGCGACCCATGGCGCCGGTCGGCGCCTACCTTGTCTGTCGATGCAGATGATCGCAGCACGGATCGTCACGGCGGGCGGGGAAATTCTGGATCTCTCCGCCGAGAAGGACGGGGAGCTATTTAAGGCATTTCGTGCGTCGATCGGGCTCTTCGGCCTGATCGTCTCGCTCACGATCCAGGCCGTCCCTTCCTACAACATCCACAAGAAATCATGGAACACCGATACGGAGGTTTGTATCGGCCTCTTGCATGAGCTTCTCGATCGGTATCGGACCTTCTGGTTCTTTTGGCTGCCTCGGAAGGAATCGGCTGAGCTCTATGAATTGCCGGGTGGTGCCGTTCCGTCCACCGCAACGCGGGACCACGATATCTGTCATATGCGCACCTATCGTGCGGTTCCGGTGGAGGAGGCGGTACCCGCCTGTGAAACTGGAGAGCAGTTTGACCATAGCTCGGTCATCTACCCGAACAGCTACATCCCAAATTTCCGTGAGATGGAATATGCGGTTCCATTCGGCCGCTTCGAGGAAGCCTTTCAGGAGATTCGGCATCTCTTGTTAACAAAATATCCGGAAGCGATTTTTCCGGTCGAATGCCGGGCGGTGAAGGCGGATGAGAGCTATCTCAGCGCTTATGCAGATCGTGATGGTTATGCCATCTCCGTGTCTGGTCCCATTGCAGAATCCACCTGGGGCATGTTGAACGATGTCGATGCAATATTCGATCGTTATGACGGGCGTCCGCATTGGGGCAAGCACCATTTCATGACGCCACAGCGACTGGAACGCCTTTATCCGAATTACGAGGTTTTTAAGCGCTTCCGACGTGAGATCGATCCTGACGGAATTTTTCTGAACGATCACCTTCGAATGTTATTTGGCTGAAAGGCCAGGTCGGCACGGATGCTAGCAACGATCTTCCGGCATTCACATCTCGCGAACACGGCACCACACATACATAAAATATGGGAATGGAAATCATGACAACTATCCCAAGGGCCGTCGACAAAGTCGTCGGCAGCCAACGCAAGCAATTGCTGATTGATGGCAAGTGGGTCGATGCCGTGTCGGGTGATTGGTTCGAAACATATAATCCGGCAAACGGGAAGCAACTCGCTACTCTCTGCGCCGGCGGCAGCGCAGATATCGACCTGGCGGTCGCGGCGGCACGACGAGCTTTCGAGGGACCCTGGAGCCGCTTCACACCGTTCGAGCGTCAACAATGTCTGTTGCGATTGGCCGATTTAGTCGAAAAGCATTTCGATGATCTTAGCCTGCTCGATACGCTGGACATGGGGGCGCCGATTTCCTTTGCGCTCGGTCGCCGCCAGCGGGCGATCGGCATGTTGCGGTTCTATGCCGGTCTTTGCACCACGATTCACGGCGAAACCGTTCCCAACTCGCTTCCCGGTGACGTGTTCAGCTTCACGTTGAAGGAGCCGGTCGGGGTCGTGGGGGCCATCACGCCCTGGAACGCTCCTTTGACCTCGACGATCTGGAAAATGGGACCGGTGCTGGCGACCGGCTGCACCATGGTGCTGAAACCGGCGGAGGAAGCCCCGCTCACTGCATTGCGTCTGGGAGAACTCGTCTTGGAAGCAGGTATCCCTGCGGGCGTCGTCAATGTCGTGCCCGGGTTCGGGGAGACGGCCGGGGCGGCCCTCGCCGCTCATATGGATGTCGATAAGGTCGCTTTCACGGGATCGCATTTCACGGGCCAGAAGGTACTCGATGGGGCACGGGGAAATCTGAAGCGGGTAACCCTTGAGCTTGGGGGCAAGTCGCCGGATATCGTGTTTGCCGATGCCGATTTGGACAAGGCGGTGCCCGGCACTGCGATGGGCGTCTTCGCCAATTCCGGTCAAATCTGCAGTGCGGGTACGCGTCTCCTAGTACAGCGCTCGATTTACGATGACTTCATCGAGCGGCTGACACAGTTTGCGAGCTCGTTACGAGTTGGCGATGGCATTGATCCGAAAACCCAGATTGGCCCGGTCGTGTCGGCCGAGCAACTTGATCGCGTTTCATCATATCTCGATATCGGCCGGGCCGAGGGAGCGACGGTCGCTGTCGGCGGTGGACGTTTAAGCGGTGACGGACTCGACAAGGGATTTTTCGTTGCCCCGACAGTTCTCGTGGGTGTTCATAATGATATGCGGATCGCCCAGGAAGAGATTTTTGGCCCGGTAATTGCCGCCATTCCCTTCGAAACGCCAGCGGAAGCCGCGTCGATCGCGAATGCCTCACCCTTCGGACTTGGGGGCGGTGTGTGGACGCGGGACGTCGCCACGGCGCATCGCATGGCAAAGGCCATTCGGTCTGGGACCATCTGGGTGAATTGCTACGGTCTGCTAGATCCGGTCATTCCCTTTGGCGGGTATAAAATGAGCGGCTATGGACGCGAATCCGGCATACAGCACATCGATGATTATCTCCAGGTCAAATCCGTCGTCATGCAGAACGGGTAAGCGTCGGGCACTGAATCCGTTCCGATGATCTTCTGCCTTCAGGGCGCCATCCAGCGCGCCTGAAGGCAGTCATTCATTATCATCCTGTTAAAGGGATCACATCGACGATTCGGCGAAACGCCCTCTCATGCCACAGCAGGCATTCCGACATTTCCACCGGATGAAGCTCAATTGCTTCGACCTGACCGATCATGATAGAATGGGAGTAGCCATCGAAGCGTTGGATGAGCCGGCAATCGAGGGCGACGGTGGCCCCGGCCAGTAACGGCGCGCCGGTCACTCTTTCAATCCAATCGCTGCCGTCAAAGCGCGCGGCGCCGGTGCGGCCATCCTGCCCGGCGAATCGTTCGGCAACGAATCTCTGATCGGGTCTGAGCAGGCTGACGCCAAATGATCCCTGTCGCACGATGGCATCATGAGCGCTGGCGCTGGAATTAATGCAAACAAGAATGGAAGGTGGGTCGGCCGAGAGGCTGCAGACAGCCGTGGCGGTCAATCCACAGCGATCCTCGCCATGTCCAGTTGTCACGACCGTGACGGCTCCGGCAAATCTCGCCATTGCGTCGCGAAAGGCGCCGCTAAGTTGCATTCTAAACTCCCGACCTGGTTGAGACATAATGGGTGGTGCCGATAACATCGACCCGGCCCACCAATGGAGCCAACGGTTGAGCATTGCGTCGCGGCTATCAGCCCGCCGTCATTGCCCCTCATCTCCTGGAGCAATGAGCATGCCAACCGAAACCGATGGATCGATTGCGCTGGAAATGTCTCGTCTGGGGGAGACGAGGTTCCTAATGACCCGCCTCTTGTCTCGCTACAGCCGAGCTGTCTCAAAATCGAGACATCGAAACTGAGGCTGCGAAAGCTGGGAGGGTGAAGAATTATGCCAATGGAAATCTAGATGCGGAGAGGCGAGCCCGATCTGATGCGGGCCCATGTTGCTCAACTGGCGGCAGGAGGCGCGACTGTGCTGCGTCTCGCTTCAATCCAGAAAATGCCCGAATGAACGATGGATGCTTGACGATCAGGAATTGTGCGGTGCACAATCCTGTATGGCCCTAAAAGAGGCTAGCTCATGCTGGGTATTAACGATCATGTGTCCCGCATCGCAGCTTATGCGGGCAACACCTTACAGGTGTCGGGGGATGACGGTGTTTCCGCGCGTCCAAATACTATTGCGGGCTCTTGGAAGCGCTGCATGGATCGCTATGGATTCGATCCAGCGGTCAGCCGCAAAGTATCGGTGTTAACCGAGGGAGAGCTCAAGGTTCACCGGGAACCCGTCGACAAGATACTACACTTTTCAGGAGAAGAAATCGATCAGGTATTCTTGGCTGTATCCGCGATCGGCTTTAGTTTCAGCATCGCCAACGCGGCGGGTCTGATGATAGCCGAGCGATCGACGCGTAACGGGCGTTACTACAGCGATGTCGAACGACCGGGAACGCTTTGGACCGAAGCTGCGGCGGGCACCAATGGCGTGGGCACCTGCATCGTCGAGCGTCGCCCGGCAGCGATTTTCCAGAATGATCACTTCTTCTACGATTTCGCAGCTCTGTCTTGCGCGACGGCACCCGTCTTTGATGCCAACGCGGAATTAATGGGGGTGGTCAATCTCTCGATCAAAAATCCCGATCTTCCGGCGGATACCTTCCACCTCGTTTATGCGCTCACACTACGATTGGCAGACCGGCTCCATGAGCGACTCTTTCGGCATGATTTCCGGCGCAGCACGATTCTGAAATTCGCCGTCGGCGAGAAGACCCCGGGATTGATCGCCGTCGACGCCGATTATGGCATCGTTGGGATGAATCATACCGTCCGCGACCTGGTGAAGGATCAGGGGCGATCGGCCAAGCAGCGCAGTCTATGGAGCGTATTCGATCGTTCTGACCATATACCTAATCTCGCCAAATCTGCAGAAGAGAGTCTGCGCTTGCGCTTTGCCGGCACGGAGACAACAGTTTCCATTGCCGCGACGGCGCCTACCGAGCCGCTGCCGAATGCAAGGCGCTTTCCATCCGCGCCAGTTGTGAAGCATGCTCCGAATTACCCTTCGTCACCACCAACGCTTGATGAATGTGCGGGATCCGACGAGCGCATGCTGGCCAGTATTCGCTTGGTCAGGCGGCTTGCCAATAGCTCGCTGCCTTTCCTGCTCCTTGGAGAAACAGGGGTTGGTAAAGATACGTTAGCGCGTGCCATTCACGCGGAGAGCGACCGCCGGGCTGGCCCCTTCATCGCTTTCAACTGCTCGGCAATTCCCGAAACGCTGATCGACAGCGAACTCTTCGGTTATGGCGGCGGCGCTTTCACTGGCGCGCGCCGGGAAGGAAATTCAGGGCGTGTCGTCGAAGCGGATGGCGGCACCTTGTTTCTTGACGAGATCGGCGACATGCCGCCCGCCTTGCAGACTCGTCTCTTGCGCATTATCGAGTCAAACGAAGTGACACCCCTTGGGTCCGGGAAGGCTCGACAGGTGGACATCCGTATCGTTGCTGCTACCAACCAGGATCTGGGCCGGCGCATCGCCGATGGGCTCTTTCGAAAGGACCTTTATTTCCGCCTTGCCGGGGCGGCGATCCTGATCTCGCCGCTGCGTGAACGCAGCGACCTGCCTGATCTCATCGCTCGCATCCTCGAACGTGTCAGGGGAGACGACCAGGTCACGCTCGATCCCAGCGCACTGGATCGGCTTCTCGCTTATGATTGGCCCGGAAACATTCGTGAATTGCGTCATGTGCTGCATCGGGCAGCGCAAATTTGCGATAACGGCCTTATCACGAAGGCCGATCTGATGCTGTATGGTGATACGTTACTTGGGGCGTCCTTTCCGGCGGCACCCGACATGCCTATCCCAGAGGGGCCGCCATCCGCCGATGCGATGGCGGACTTCGCTTCGGACACCGTTCGCGGCGCGACCGCAATGGCGGAACGTACACTGATCATTGAGACACTTAAGCGTTGTTCTGGCGATATCAAGCGCTCGGCGGAGGCGCTGAATGTCAGTCGCGCTACGCTTTATCGCAAGCTGCGTCGCTACTCGATTCAAACATAAGCCGTAACGCGAAGCATCTGCTCAGACTTCCCGCGGGGGGGCTGTATGGGTGGAGGGTTGTCTTCGGTGTCGCATTTGCGCGACTGGGAATGGATCATAATTGACGTGATGTTTCGGAAAAGAGACGCCGTGGCAACCCTGTCGGTCTCTCCTCTCGCATTGCCCCTTCTGCGAGCCTGCTTTCGCTGACGTGAATCCCGGAGATCTTATTGTGAAACAACGGCTCTTCTTCTTGTTCAAGCGATCCTTGCGAAGGAGGCCAAGCCACTTCCCACACCGGCAATCATCTGCGGGGCACTGGCACGGCGATTGCGTTGTACCTCTCCACTTCAACAATCATCAAAAATCGTCGAGGGGGAACTTCCATGAAAAATAAGCCGATACGTGCCGTATCTTCTCGCCGTCGCTTTCTTGCAGGCGCCGGCCTCGCCGCGACTGCGCTCGCCTGCCCGACCGTGATCCGCCAAGCATGGGCGGCTGATACGATCACGCTGCTGACCTGGGAGACCTATCATGATGATCCGTGGATCGAAGAATGGGGAAAGCAGAATAATACGCAGGTGAAGGCCGTTCGTATCGGTTCGGAAGATGAGCTTTTCTCACAAGGATTCTCAGGGGCCGTGCAGGCGGATATTCTGTATGTCGAAACCGGGTCGCTCACCCGCTTTCATGATGCCGGCGTCATAGCCCCCATCGATCCGTCGCGCGTCGCCAATGTCGGCAATGTCACAAGCCATCTCGATTGGCGCAAGATCACCAATACTGGCGGTGACTGTCTCGGCATTCCCTATAATTGGGGAACCCAGCCCCTGATGTATGATGCCGATACCGTTAAGGACGCCGGTTCCTGGGCCGCTTTGTGGGACAAAAAATACGTTGGCAAAGTCAATATGTTCGACGACTGCACGATCACCTTTCCGATGATCGCGCTCTATATTGGTGCGAAGGACCCGTTCAATCTGACAGAGAAAGAATTTGCGGCCTGCGAGGATGCCTTGCGGGCTCTGCGGCCCCAGGTGCGCACCATTGCACGTGGCTTCGACGATGCGGCGACGATCTATGCAGCGGGCGAAGCGGTCATCGGCTATTGCCAGAATGTTGCCGTTGTCAATTCGCTGCAGCAGAAGGGTAAGAACTTCGCTTATTCCCTGCCGAAGGAGGGAACTCCCACTTGGATTGACTGTACCGCGATCTCCAAAAAAGGTGACCGGGACATCGTCTACAAATTCATTAGCGACAACCTGTCGCCGCAGTGGCAGGCCCGCTTCATCAAGACATCGACCAACAATGGTATTCTCGATGAAAAGACCGCCAAATCCCAAGGACTGGATGAAGCGCTGCTGAAACAGACCAATATCATCGATTCCGCAGATGCTTCATTCTGGCAAAAACTTGTGATCTTTCAGAAACCGGAAGATCTCGATCGTCGTCTCCAGATCTGGAACGACTTCAAGGCGGGAACCCTGTGACGGGACGGGGAAGAAGCTATGGCCGTTGAATACCCATTAACCGAAGCGGATGTATCGCAACCGATCCTGTCTCTGAACAAAGTAAACAAGACATATCCCGGAGGAGACAAACCGGCGCTTGATCGGGTTTCGATCTCGGTTATGCCCCGGGAGTTTTTTTCGATTCTGGGCCCGAGTGGTTCCGGCAAGACGACAATACTCCGGATGATCGCCGGCTTCGAGCAGCCCGATAGAGGAAATGTGGTCCTCGACGGTCGGGATGTGACCGGCGTCCCTCCCTTTCGCCGCGATGTAAGGACGGTTTTCCAGAGTTATGCGTTGTTTCCTCATATGAGCGTTCTGGATAACGTCGCCTATCCATTGAAGATGGCGGGAATGCCAAAGGCAGAACGCATCAGAGCGGCCAATGAGGCGCTGGACCTGGTGAGCATGCAGGATTTCCCGGCGCGTCTTCCGCACCAGCTTTCAGGCGGGCAACGACAACGCATTGCGCTGGCTCGCGCCATCGTGGGGCGGCCTAAACTACTGCTTCTGGATGAGCCGCTTGGTGCTCTGGACCTACGCTTGCGCCAGCAGATGCAGCACACCTTGACCGTGCTCCAGCGTGAAATCGGCATCGCCTTTGTTTATGTGACGCATGATCAGGGCGAGGCGCTGTCAATGTCTGATCGTGTCGCCGTCATGCGGGATGGCAGGATTGCCCAACTTGGCGCGCCGCAAGAGCTTTATTTCCGGCCGCAATCGGAGTTCGTGGCGCAATTTGTCGGCCGGTCGAATTTGCTGTCAGCCTCGATCGGTCGCGAAGGCGATGAATATATCGCCCGGATCGATGGTCTTGCTCAACCTGTCCGGGGAATTCCGGCACGCAGCCAGGGTGCCGCAAAAATCGCGGTTCGATTTGAATCCGTCCAATTGCAACCCCTGCGGACCCAAGAGGATTGCTCCCGGGGCTTCCCTGGGGTCGTGGAGGACGTTCTTTTCATGGGCAGCAGTCTCGAAGTCGCGGTGCGGTGCGGCGATCTGCGCCTGATTGCCAGCATCGCCAGCGGCTCTGGGCTTGTGCGCGGCCAAGATGTCGCCGTGCAATTTGACTTACAGACTTGCGCGGTCTTTCATGGTTGATGCCGTGCTCAGCAGGACGGTATCACCACCGTCGTCGGATGCCGTGACCAGCATTGCACGCCATACCCGAAACTTGCCTGTGTGGGTGTGGCTGATTTCGATTGTACTGCTACCAAATCTGCTGTTGGTTGGCGTCAGCTTCCTGAAGGTTTCTAACGGCTTGCTCGTTCTGCAGGCCGGTGTAACCACCTATCTGCGGTTATGGCATTCAGCGAGCTTTGCCGAATTGCTGGGGCGTACGCTGGGAACGAGCTTCTTTGCCGCCTGTATCGGGCTGCTGATCGCCTATCCGATGGGGTATTATGCCGCTCGTGTGGTGCAGCGAAACCAGGCATTGGCCGTTGTCCTTGTGGTCATCCCGCTTTGGATCAGCTTGCTGATGCGCGTCTTTGCCTGGCGCATGATCCTTGGTCAGAATGGCATCCTGAATTCGTTCCTGGTTTCAAGCGGATTTATCTCCACACCCAGCAGTGCTTTCCTTTATACGCCCTTCGCCGTATTGCTGACCTATGTCTACATCGCGATCCCCTATATCTTTGTAGCCAGCTTTACCGCGCTTGAGAAAATACCGCAGAGCCTGATCGAAGCTTCTCAGGATTCGGGTGCATCTTCCCTACAGACCTTTCGGCATGTGATTTTGCCCTTGTCGCTGCCCAGCGTAGCGATCGGTGTCTCCCTGGCTTTTTTAACAACGGTCGGCGATTATGTCACGCCGTCTATGGTTGGCGGGCTGGACGGAACGATGCTCGGAACGGTGATTGCCTCTCAGTTTGGCGTCGCCAATAACTGGCCTTACGGCGCCGCCGTCGCCGTTGTGCTCATGCTGGGCGCGGCCCTCGTGCTGGGCTTGATTATCGCCGTCAGTCGATCACGGGGAATCCTCACCGGCGACGAAGGCGCCCGTCCGCGTCCGATGGGTATCGCGCTGACGGGGAGTCAACGCCTGTTGCGTGTCGCGGGCTTTCTATGCTTCTGTCTGCCTTATATTTTCCTCTATGCGCCGCTCTTGGTGATGGTGCTGTTCTCGCTGAACGATTCCAAGGTGCAGGCCTTCCCGCTGCAAGGCTTCAGCCTGCGATGGTATCGCGAACTCTGGACAACACCGGGGCTATTGGAAGCGGTGCAGCGGAGCCTGGTCGTGGCGGCTTTTGTCGTCACGTTATCCACCATCGTTGGAACAGGTTTTGCCTTACTGATTCATCATAGCCGCAGCAGAATCTTGCACGGATGCGAATTTCTGCTGGCGTTTCCGATTGCGGTTCCCGGTGTGGTGCTCGGCATTACTATGGTGCTGGGGATGCAACTTCTATCGGTTCCTCAAGGCATTCCACGCATCGTGATCGGGCAATCCAGCTTCGTCATGCCCGTCATTCTCTTGATCGTCCTGGCCCGTCTCCGTCGGCTCGACCCGGCTATTCTGGAGGCATCCCTTGATTCAGGAGCGGGGCCGCTGCGCAGTTTCATCTATGTCCTGCTGCCGATGATCCGGAATGTCATCATCGGCGGTGCTCTTCTGGGACTGACGCTCTCTGTCGATGATGTCATGGTGACGCTCTTCCTGAGCGGCACAGAACCCACGTTGCCAATTTGGGTGTGGAACCAGATGCGTTTTGGCTTCACACCGAGTGTGAATGCCATCTTCACTTTAGTTGGTGCAGTATCGCTTATTTTGGTAGGCTTCTTCTCGCGCTTGGTCGAGCAGCGTTAAGCACACAAGTGAAGTATTAAGCCGACCTGAGCCCGCAAATGGAGGGCCGTCTGGGCAACGTTCATAGGCTGCGGAGAGGACATCTAGTGTTGGGAGCCAGAGCCGCAGTGGCTTCCAGATATGGTGCGGTTCCGGTTCACGAGAATGATGTCGTGAGCCTTTCGGCCGTACTCCGCGCGGAGTCTTCTCGCCGGCTCCGAGCCCGCCGATACTACCGCCGCCGATGGCGATTTATGTCTTCCTATTGCCCATCATGACGCGGGGTTCCTCCGAAGTCGCGGGCAAGTGACAGAGTATGGGAAAGGCCCAGACCACGGTGCGATTTGGTCATTGGCCGAGGTCTCCCCCCTCACTGGTTGAATCCGCCCCTTCAGCCGATCTTACGATAAGGTCGATAGTGCGGCTCCCAGACATGAGCCGCGATGCGTTGTTCCAGGACGGTCGCATCGCATGGATCCGCAACATGGTCGGCCTGAGCCTGTCGTGCGACGGCTCTGGCAATGGCGACAGAAACCATGCGCAACTGGTCGACAGGCGGGAGAAGCGATCCTTGCTTGTCGGTGATCGCTGGCGACATTCCAGCAAGAGCCTTGCCTGCAATCATAAACATCGCGTCGGTGATGCGCCGCGCGCCGGCAGCGATGACGCCGAGTCCGACACCTGGAAAAATGTAGGAGTTGTTGGTCTGGTCGATCGTTATCGTCCTCCCGTTCCGCTTGACGGGAGGGAACGGGCTGCCTGTACCAATCAAGGTCATATTCTTCTGGGAACTGGTTATTGAATGATCTTAACGCGAGTCATTGAGGACTATGAAACACACAGATCGCAAGTGCATCGTTAATAATGGTCAAGATTCGCGGCGAGTGTACCGATTTGGCGTTGACGTTGCGATGGGCCTTCTGCACCGCAATAATCCAGAAAATACAAAAGCCGTGATAGCATGCTGCGGGTTCATCCTCGATCCCGCGCCGCCTCAGTTGAAATCCGGTAGGTCTGATTCCAGATATTTACCCGATCAGTGGGTCGCACATGAAAACTGCTCGGTGATACACCTCCCATCTAGCAGGCCACGTATCAGCGATCGCGACTGCTAGAAGAGATTATCCCTGAGACGCTTGAACGCTCGATTAGCCCGCAAGATCTGTGATGCGGCCTTGTCCAAGATTTCCCGCGTTTATTCTGGTGGATTCTCTGAGTTATTGTCGGCTTTCCACCGCAGAATCTCGATATAGTTCCCTATCGCTTGCAATGC
>Ga0255336_101047_pt1 | contig 25584 bp, 36 predicted proteins | sample MeOH1_35cm_T3_17_FD_189102 | JGI IMG/M metagenome (GOLD analysis project Ga0255336, IMG submission 189102) | Sandy soil microbial communities from University of British Columbia, Vancouver, Canada - MeOH1_35cm_T3_179 | ecosystem: Engineered > Artificial ecosystem > Sand microcosm > Unclassified ...
CTCTGCCACCAGCAAGTGTCCAAAAATCATCATCCTTCATCCTATGCAATAATATTCTTTTATTATCAGTAATGACTGCACAGGTTCTATAATTAAAAACAGTTTTATCATTATTAAAAAAAGTAATATCCAAATGCTCTTCCTCCACTTAAATATAAAGTATTAATTGTTATAATAATTCGATTAAAGATCTAATTATAGGGAACTTACTGTTAAGATCTTGGGTTTCATATCTGTCAATTAATATTGGAATCATGCCAAATTCCTTTGCTGCTAAAAGATTTGATTCACAATTAGTATGTCAATCTTTCTATTGTATTTTCTAAGCTTTCTACAGTAGCAAATCGATCCTTAAAAATATTGAAGTTATAATATTCATATAATTCTTTTGCTGACATGTTTCCATTATTAAAGGTTGTATTAGTTTTCTCTGGTATAATTAGCTTGTACCCATATTCGAAAGCTACTTTACAAGTAGCATCTATGCAATATTCCGTTTGCATACCTGTAATTATTAGCTGATCTATACCTTTATCATCTAAATACGATTTTAAGGCTGTTTCCTTAAACGCAGAATTATACTGTTTACTTATTATCTTTTCATCTGCATTTGGACTTATTTCTTCATAAATCTTCCATCCCTCTGAATTTGGTTCTAATTCGCCATCCTCTTTATCATAATGCTGAACATATATTACTTCTACATTATTTTCTCTACATATTTTAATTAATCTTTTTATATTGCCAATAACCTTCTCTATTTCGAAAGGCTCTGATAATACTAATGCATTTTGGACATCTACAACTAAAAGTGCTACATTTTTCATTTTTTATCTCCTTTTTGTTATTTAATGTTATTTCATGAAAATTTTTAATAAGCAATATTAAAAATTTTACGTTTTTTGTATTCTTTTCATATGCTTCTCCTTAAAAATAGCTATACTAAATTATCTTTGCATAAATTATTCTTTCAATCTGTGATACAGCTAGGTTGCGTTCAATTGGCTTTAAATAGTTTTCTTTATAATATGAAGCACCAACATCCCTAATTACCGTAAGATTATATTCTTTTAGAAAATCACAGGCTTCAGATGAATTAAGTCCAAAACTCCATGCTTGACCACCCATTTCAAAAAAACTCGTTAGGGAATCTACTGATACAGAATTTAAGTTTCTATCAATAACATTTTTTAAAATATAGAGATATTTTTTCAATATACTTTTCTTTTTATCCTGTATAATTGGCAAGTCCACTTCAAATACCTTTATGCTATGAATACTTGATATTCTATATGGCCGTGTATCAAAGCCCGCACCTAATATTACAAGCTGCTTAATCCCATTATCTACTGCTTCTTTTAAGCCTGTCCTTTAATTCACTACCCTATAAATAGATTATAAACCATAAATTTACATTAAGCTATATAAGAAAAGTCCGCCAGTATTTACCATATATCTCAGTACTGTTTTTAATTTTGCTGGTTCAACCTTTCTTACATCAGAAAGATATATTTTTCTATGCATTAAAGTATCTCTTTCAAGGTTATTATTTATTATGAATTCCTTCATTACTTCAAAACTTTGCGGTTCATTATCATAAGAGCCTACATGAAGTATTTGTACAGATAAGCCATCTTCTATTGTATCAAAGGTCACATCATTAAGTAATGGGTGAGGCTTTTTCTTTCTTACGTTTTCAAATGCTTTATCTACAACTTCTTTTGTTACAAAATCTGGTTGTCTAATCATGATAGTATATAACAGCTCATCCTTATTTAATGCAGCTAGAGTTACAATCAAAAACGCCACAAACATTTTTTGCTTGTTATGTTTAATATTTACACTATGGCACCATTTTAAGTTTCATTTAAAGCACAATTACAACCATTAATAAGTTATAGATTTAATACCCAAGCCTGGATTCTCCGAAAGGGTTATTTTATATTCATTAAATACAGCTCCTCCAACTACTGGATCTTCACTGCACAAAACCGGACCATCTAAATCAATTTTAGTTATAATACTTTTAGCACAGGCTAAATGCACTGCTGCAGTTACACTTACCTTTGCTTCCAGCATGCAGCCTATCATACATTCAACCCCATACATCTCAGCTAAAGAGCATATTTTTAGTGCATTATATATTCCGCCAGTTTTCATAAGTTTTATATTTATAAAATCTGCAGCTCTTCTCTGCAAAATATTTAAAGCATCCATTGGTGAAAATATACTTTCATCGGCTAAAACAGGTATGCATACATTGTCTGTTACAAATTTTAACCCATCTATATCATGAGCTGCAACGGGCTGCTCTACAAATTCAATTTGAAGACCCTCATTATACATCTCACCTAATATTTTTACCGCTTCTTTAGGCTTCCAGCCTTGATTAGCATCAATTCTAAGCTTTACATCATAGCCTACTGCTTTTCTTATTGCCTTCATTCTCTCCATATCTTTTGCAGAATCTTTTCCTACTTTTATTTTTAAAGTATTATATCCTCTTTTAATTGCATTTAAACTGTCCTTTGCCATTTCTTCGGGGTCATTTACACTTATAGTTATGTCTGTAGTTATTTCTTTTCTATAGCCCCCTAATAGCTTATACAATGGTGCATTATATAATTGGCCATACAAATCATATAATGCTATATCTACAGCTGCTTTTGCACTAGTATTTTTAATTATACAATTATTTAATCTCAGCATTAATTCTTCAAAGTTATCTACAGACATACCTATTATACTCTTTTTAATATGATCTTCTATGGCACCTATTATAGCTCCTGTAGTATCTCCTGTTATAACCCCAGTAGGAGGCGCCTCCCCAAAACCTATATTGCCTGTATCTGTATATATTTCTACTATAATATCCTCTACACTATTAACAGTTCTTAAAGCAGTTTTAAATGGTGTCCTTAGGGGAACAGATATATGGTTTATTTTTATGTCTGTTATTTTCATATAGTTACCTCCAAAAAAATTAATAAATGGTATATCAAAAATCCCGCTACTGTACCATAAAATTTATTCCTTCTAAAAAAACGGTCCAGCATAGCCTTTATTTAAGCTGGACAATTTTATCTATTTTTTCGCTACTTACAAACATAACAATCAGCAGCACAAAAATAAATACAGGGTAATACTGTATTCCCATCTTGCCAAAGATTAATCCTAGAGTTGGTGGGACGAGGGTTGTTCCAATATAGGCAAATGCCATTTGCACTCCCATGAGTTTGCTGGAATTGTTTTTGCCGAAACGCACTGGTGTTTCATGCAGCATGGAAGGATAAATAGGAGCACATCCCATTCCTATAAGTATTAATCCCAGTAGATTAACATAGCTTTGATTAAAAATCAGCAATAAGGCAGCCCCTATTGCGATGATGAATTGACCACCTCGGATTAAATCAGGGTTACTAAATTTAGCTGTAATAAATCCATTTATTAATCTTCCAATTGTGATGCCAAGGTAGAACATTGATATCCATCCAGCAGCAACACTAGCTGCAACACCTTTGGTCTGTACCAGGTAGCTAGCTCCCCATAAGCCAGCGGTGCTCTCTAAAGCACAATAGCAGAAGAACCCAAGAAGCGCGGGACCTATTCCAGGTAATTGAAATAAGCTCTGGCTTTTGTTTTCTTCCATTGTATCTTCTTGTCCATCATCATGAAATGCTCTCCAGAGTGGTAAGGAAATGAGCAAAATTATAACTAAACAGAGCTGTATGACTGCAACAGAAAAATATCCCTTTTGCCATGAACCCTTTAGAGTAATAGCCGTTGACATAATAATAGGACCAGCTGTTGCACCAATTCCCCAAAAACAGTGAAGCCAGCTCATATGTCTTGCAGAAAAATGCAAAGCTACAAAATTATTTAATCCAGCATCAACTGCTCCTGCTCCCAGCCCAAGTGGTATTGCCATTATACATAGCCAAAGATAATTTTTACTGAAAGAAAATCCAAGCAATGCCATCGCAGTAATAAAAACACTTATTAAGGTTAGTTTACCTGTTCCCAGCTTACGAATCAGTTTGCCACTCATTATACTTGAAATAATAGTTCCTCCAGATATAATCATAGAGATTAGTCCAGCTCCAGCTATTGGTAAGAATAAATCAGTTCTTATAGTTGGCCATGCCGCTCCTAACATGGAATCCGGGAGTCCTAAACTAATAAAAGCTATGTAAATAATAACTAATAATAATGTGGTCATTTTTCTCTCCCTTTTCATTCTATATCAAACTTAAAGTTTTTATTATAAACCCTGGTGTTGAACTCCTCAAATCCGCTTATATGTATAATATGCCCAGGATGTCTTTCCCCTGAAATGTCACGCTTTATATATCTATCATATAGAATTTCTGCTTGTGCATGGCAATATATTTGTAATACTTTATAATTGTATCTTGATTTTATTTCAGAGAAAATTTTTGCTGCATATTTATTTTCAAAGTTACCTTCAACAATAAATGTCTTCCCAGTTTGACACAATTTTCTAGTAAATAGATATAAAAGCTCAAAACTAGAAATTCCAAGTTTTATAGTCCATTCTTCATTTTCAGTCCCCAAATAATCAAATAATAATTCTTTGATTTCATCTTTATTAATTACTGGCAATTTAAAATTATCAGCTAATTCTTTGCTTAAAGTTGTTTTACCAGTAGCAGATGCTCCTGAAACTACTATCATTAAATTTTCTTTCATTAGTAAAAGTCTCCCCATCTATTATTCTTAATCTAGTCAAAATTAAAAATAATTATTTTGTCCCATATGATATAAGTGTACATGGAGCTTGAATTATATAAGCACTGTCTTTTTGTTTTATAACGTATTCACTAATCTTCCTTTCGCCATTTACGTACATTTCTGCCTCCTGTTCATTCAATCCTCTCTCTACAAGTGAATTAATATAATCTAATCTCTCGACCTCTGATAATTCTTTATTCCATCCCCAAGCCGTGGTCATTGCATTATATTGCTTGGTATGTTCATCCTTATCTCTGTAGGGGTTAATAAATTTAACACAATCATTCATTCTGACGTCAACATTATATAGTCCTAATTCCTGCATAAATATGGGAATTTTAATGGCAAATCTATAATCTCTTCCACCATTTAATAATTCTTTTTTATACATTTTTCTATGCAAACGAGGCATATCCAGTTCTGTATAATCAAAGCCATTGAAATACTGTCCTGCTTTTTCTATTTCCAAGTCACCCTCCATGCAGATTACCAAGCCACCATCTGCAACAGATCCTATCATTTTTTCTAAAATGTTCTTTGCATTAGGTATATGCCTTAAAACTGCCTGCGATATAGCAATATCATATGTTTCTTTTGGTTCGTACTTATTTAAATCTACCTTAATAAAATTCGTAAGATATCCTGAGTTTGCAAAAATATTTTCTGCTTCACACAAAAGTGTTTCACTAATATCTATGCCCGTATATGTGCTTCCTTTAGGTAAAATGGGCAGTAATAGTAATCCAATATAGCCAAAACCGCAGCCAAAATCTATTATATTAACTGCTTTGTCAATTTTCCAAACTCTTTGCACTAGAAATTCAATATAATCATTATTGCACCAACCTGTGCGAACAGCTCTTAAAAAATCAAGTTTTTCATTCCATGAAGTTTCACTCAAAATCTCCAAGATATTACCTACTTCCCTTACAAATTGAATTAATACTATATTGGGAATAACCCATTATATTACATAGTAAAATAGCCAATTCTATATTGGGCTGTTCATCATTCTTTTCCATGTAATATGCTATTTTCTCAATCATATTTTTCTCCTTATTATGGACTCCCTGGTTGTTTAACCTATATATAGATTATAAGCCATAAATTTACACATATCCATATTAAAAAAACAACCAGCCAAGGTTTACTGCGAAATTTATATTAGAGGAAATGGTGCATTTCGCCATACTTCAAACGGAAGCTATAAAATTTTTTTTTGCCTTTTCGCCACTTACCTTGGATTTCAAGCCACTAACCTGCAAAGTGTAGAATTTATATGGGAAAACATGTATTCTATAGTAAAGGAGGATGATACTCTATGAAAGTAGAACTACAGTATGTAAATTCTCCAGAAGAGGAATGTGCTGTCTTAAAGATTTGTCAAAACCATCCTGAAATTATGAAATTACAGGAGATTATTGAAAAAGATACCTATCAGACAATGACTATTCCTTGCTTTCTAGGAGAGCAGAGATATTCTATTTCTTGTGAACACATTTTATACTTTGAGACTATTCAGGAGTTACTTTTTGTGCATACCGGAAGCAAGGTGTATGAAGCTAAGAAACGGCTATATGAACTTGAAGAGATGCTTCCGAAACAATTCGCTCGTGTTTCAAAGTCTGTCATAATGAACCTAAAACAGGTAGAGTATTACAGTCCAGTGGCAAATGGGCTGATGAAAGCAACTTTTTATAATGGTGAGGAGACGTATATTTCCAGAAAATATCTCCGCCTTCTCCGAGCAAATATTGGAGGTGGAAATTTATGACGAAGGAAGATAAAAAGGAAATTTCAGTAAAAGGGCTTATACTTGGGCTGATCCTATTTGTAAGTACGCTTATTGATTTGTTAATCAATAAAGATATGCAGCATTTACAAATTGTTGGCACTTTTCTTATCCCAATCATCCTTGGTTATTGCCTACTTGGTATGTTCATCAGGTGGATGGTGTATCGAAGCACTATAAGAAAAGAAGGCTTCCATATATTTTCAGGTGCTGCCATAGCCTATTGGATATTTATGCTTAGTACAATTTTTATGGCTGGTGCCTATTTTATTCCTCAGATTATCCGATACATTGTTGTTGCAAACACAGCAGCATTGCTGATTATATGGTTCCTGAATTGTGTATATTTAAAGAACATTGCTAAAGAATTGAACTCAGGTTTAGCATACTACAATCGTACACTAGTAGAAGATTTGCAGGAGAAACCTCATACGGAAGATATATTTATGGAGAATATTGAGAATTATTGTAAAAAAAATCACCTTTGCTTGGAAATCCTGGAATATGGAATTCCAGCAAAGATTAAAATGAACAATGCCCTTTATATGGTGAAATTAGGACAATACTACTCAGTGATAGGCACTTTGACATACACCCTGGAATTTCATAATGTAGTTTCTAAAATAAACAATAATTTCAATTAGGAGATATGAGTTTTATGGAAATTATGAAGAAGCTTAAAAAGTATTTTCTAACATGGAAATCCTGAGTAATTGATTTGGAGGATTGCACTACAGAATAATATAAAATAAAATGCATCCTATAGATTAGGCAAAATATATAATCTAATCTATAGGATATTCTTGTTATATTATACCAATGAAGATTTGCTGTGACTCTAACTAGTTTTGTGACTTTATTACAAGTTTGAACAAGGTGAATTTAGCACAGGAAAATTGATAATTATTTAAAATTAATAAAGTGATATATGAAATAAAAGTATGAAATTACACCAGTTTTTGCAGCCTAATAATGATTACAGGAGGTATCTCTTTCCATTCTATTTTATCTGCGTTAAAGACAGGTTCTTTCATGCCACTAACTACAAAGCCAGCTTTAAAACTTTGTTCAAGAAGTTCAGATAGTGGTCTATGATAATACAATTGTGAAACAGGTTGTCCTATTATTGCATTACCTTCATAGCATTGTGGTGTAATATAATTAAAAATCTGAATAGCACTTCTAGTTTCAACCTCTTCACCTGTATCTTCTGTTTCAATAATTTTTCTCATTTTAGGTGATTGAAAGCATGGATGCATAACGGAGAATACAAATATTCCATTCGGCTTTAATAGTTTATAAATAGCATTAAATAATGGATTAATATCAGAAATATCCATTAAGGCCATATTAGCTACAGCTTTATCGAAACATTCATGGCCTAATTCAATAAGTTCATCATATTTTGTTGCATCTATAACTTTAAATTCTATGCTGTCAAAATATTTAGCACATCTTTTTTTAGCATTCTCTATTAAGTTTACACTTTAATCAAATGCTGTTACTGTTGCACCTAAGTCAACCAATCTTTGGGAAAAATTCCCATTACCACAAGCTATATCTATTACTTTTTCACCACTTTTAGCATCTAATAATATCTCCGTAGAGGGTCTTATAATTTCTCTATGAAATCTGTTGCTATGTTCCCCCATTCTTTCATCCCAAAAATCAGCATTAATTTCCCATCTCTTTTTGCTCTCATCCGTTGTTGTTGACCAATTGCTCATATAATTCACTTCCCCACTTTTATATTCATACTTCTAAAGGTAGTAATATACTAACATATAACTAATAAACTCTCTATATTATGCTGATAATTTGTTCTAACTTTGAAGCTTGCAAAAATCAATGTTAAAGCAATAATAAAATATGATTCTTTTTCCTTTAAGAATAAGGTCTACATTCAATAATGCTTATTTTTAGAAATACCTTTGTGGAAACTTATTGAAATATATGTAATTATTATATAAAAAGTAGAACAAATTTAATTATATCTCGTCTTATATATATGTATATATATTATATAAATAAATTATAAAGGAGATTAAACATGAAAGCTAATAGTTTATTAAAATCAAGATGGTCATTTATTTATGTACTTACATTTGTTTTTGTCTTATTTTTTTCTGCTGTATCTTCAAAAGTATTCGCAGCAGATTCCAGTGCAGCTGCTGGTGTATCAGCAAGGACAATAAATGTTTCAGGGGATGGTGAAGTAACTTTAACTCCGGATATAGCCTACTTATATTTAGGTGTAATGACAGATAAGCCTACAGCTATGGAGGCTCAAACTGCTAATTCTATAGCAATAAATAATGTTATAAATGCTATAAAAAATGAAGGCATAAAAGATGAGGACATTAAAACAATCAACTATAGTATTAGCCCTAAATACGAATATGATAAGAATACCGGAAATAGTAAAATTGTGGGATATACAGTGTCAAATACTTTAAATGTTACAGTTAAAGACATGAATAAAGTAGGACAAATAATTAATAAAGCTGTAGAAAATGGAGCTAATATTTCAAATAGCATAAGTTTTGGAATCAGCAATTATGAGAAATATTATAATATGGCCTTGTTAAATGCCTTATTAAATGCACAGGGCAAAGTACAAACAATTTCAAATTTTTTAAATATAAAACTTGGAGCACCTATAAAGATAACCGAAAATTCAGGTGGAATTCCTAATAGATATCCTGTTCCAATAAGTGATAAATTGGCGGCTGATTCTTCGGCTTCTACAGCTATACAAGTTGGAACTTATAAAGTAACCGCAAATGTAAGCTTAGTCTACGAGTATTAGTTTAATCGGCTATTACACATAAGTTTCAGTTAATTTTCTGAAATTTCGACATCTTCAGTGATGAATGAAGGGGAGATTTTTTATTATATAAGGTGCCACTTTTCTACTTTTCTATTCGATTATAGTTGTCTAACCTTTTCAATATTTTTAAAGTTAAAACTCCCTTCCATTCGTTATAAGCTGGAGCCTGCATACCACCCGTTTTTTTTTTTCATCAAAAGTGAATTCAAGGTATTTAAAAGCCGATTTAATAATATTTTTTGTATCTTTTGTTTCTTCTATTTCAGATAAAAATCTTATTCCAATTGATGTCGCCATAGGCGATGAATTAGGTTGTCTAAAATCTGACTCAAGCGCTTTACCAAATCCACCATCATCATTTTGATATTTTTTTAATTCTTTCACTACATTTTCGCAGCTTCCGTCTTGAAAATAATAGTCATATAAATATTTTTCTAGATCTCTTGCATTATTTTTTAACAAATATCCAACTTTAAGAAAACATTTATTAGATAGCTTTAACACATAATCACTCCTAACTTTACTAAGCATTTCACCTAACAAGTTTTTTAGATCAATTTAATTAACAATTAATCCAAATATAATGTCTCTCTTCGTTTACCTTTTCTATTTTTCCGCCATTATTTAAAGCAACTTTAATGGAGCTTATGTTGTTGTTTCTTACAGTAAGTAATACCTTTTCTATGTTCATTTTTTTAGCTTCTTCAATTATCATTTTCAACAATACTGTACCATATCCCTTATTTCGTTCATTTTGACGTATTGCATACCCGATATGACCCCCCTCAGCTCTCAACTTATCTGTTAAGAAGTGTCTTAGATTACCCGTCCCCACAGGAAGTCCGTCAACAAAGAGCCAGTATGTATTTGAAGGAACCTGCCAATCTTCAAGCCCTATGCCCTTAGACATATCATCTTTACTATTAAGCAATTCCTTATATTCTTCAAATGTTTTCCCATTTGCAGTATTTATAAAACCATTTTCATCTTTAGGTATTTCTTGCAGCATCTCATAGATGTCCATATCATCACTTAATGCTAATTTTTTTAATTCAATATTCATATGCTTTTCCTCCAAATATTTTATACCATTGTTTAATACCATAGAATTAATAAATTTCTGTGGCCGTCCTTGATAATTCCTTGATATGATTTATAAATGCAAAGCTTCTTTTAGCTTCATCGTAGTTATATTCATATCCAAATATTTTACCTACTTTTGGTGCAATCTCAGCAAACAATTCACATGTTGCAATTAACGCATTCCAAGAAGAATCATAATCTCCCATATTAAATGTCTTCATTAATCTTGTCCATACATCTGAATCTACATATTCTTTTAAATACTTGTTTGCTTTACCAGTGCTTACCTTAAATTCTGTTTTAGTTCCCACGAACCAGCTTAACATAGTCAATAATTCTTGTCTCACATAACTATTCATTACTTCTATTGTAAAAAGAATCTCTTTCCTCCAAAGTCCTTTTGCACAATATGGTGCCACCCACCAAAAATTATTACAGCGACTAAAATATTGGCCATATGTAGGTTTTTTAACCCAATAATCTTTATCAGATGGTGCTGGAATTTGTGGTAAGCAGTTATCTTTATCAAGTAGCGGAACAGTCAGCTTATCAGTTCCGTATTCTTTTATTAATGCCCCAATAGTTTGAATATGCAAGTCAATTCTATTTCCATCTGTAAACTGCATTAAATATGTGTAGCTATTTTTAAAATCAACTTCTCTTCCTTGCATTTTATCAAGTTTATCAGGTTCCTGAAAAATAATTGGTTCTCCAAAAACACTTGTCCAGCCTTCATCGCTTATAAAAGATGCTGTTTCAGTAACTACATAAACAATGTCATAGTCCTGAAAAATATCCTTTGCCACATTAGGATTTGCACGTGAACCGTTCATATACACAGCTCTAACTCGATTATCTCTAGCAGCAACCTTCAAAATTAAATCAAACATCTCTTTTTCGGTTCGCATAATAATATTCCTCTTTCTCATATTTTTACAATAATATCTTATCTTTAATACTTGCTTTATAGAAAACCTATATATAGATTATAAACCATTATTTTACACATTTCTATATAAAAAAAAGTCCATCATCTAGGTGGACTACAGCATTTTTGTTAAAATTAGTTTTAACCATTACACTTTAAGTTAACTTTATCTCTCTAATGACCATTTCCTGCTTAAGTTATAACTTTAAACCAGTTTCTCAGGAATAAACTTAGAGGAAATCCTCTTTATTAGTATGAAATCAAGTATCAAGAGAACACCGCCTGCTATAAACATAACAAGGTCGCTGAGCAAAAGTACGCCTGTCATTTGGCCCACTAATACAAGAATCACTGGAATGACAAGAAGGCCGCTCACTTGCTGGGCTTCTTGGAAGGTTTCTGACTTTGCAGATACCATCACAGTAAATATTAGCGACAATAAATTGATTGCAGGTGAAATCCAAAGTATGATTATGAGCCATTTTATATCTGGAAAAATAAGTCCTCCAAAATAGATTAATCCTCCCACATTAAATATAACACCAAAAATTATAAATGAAATTGAAGTGACAATATATGATGGTACAAATACACCTAAAATCTTGGCTCTAAGCAGCTGTTCCATGGATATTGGAGTGTAAAGAAGCGACTCCAGAGTTTTATGCTCCTTTTCTCCTACAAAACTACTGGCTCCAATAACTCCTGAACACATTATAGGAATTATGAGAAAGTATGACGGAAATACCACTCCACAATTATAAAGTTACATCATCAGATGTACCCTTTATATATTTAAAATACAGTTGTTCCAAAGACCATTTATGCTGCAGGGCTTCATAAATTTCTCCACCACTTGTCAGAATGCTTTGTATTAGGGTATTTGCTTCTTTGTCTCCTAAAATGGATTTGCAATAAAAACCATTATCTTCATGGACAAATCCAAGTTTCTCTGAAATATTTTCCCCCCTAATTTTTAATTGAAGAGCTGCATTTTTCCTTGAAGAAAGTTCATCAAATGTACCTAAGCCAAGGATATTGCCGTTATTTATAAAACCATATAGTGTACAGATATCTTCGGCATATTTTAATTGATGTGTACAAAGAAAAATTGTAACCTGATTTTCTTCCGCAAGTTCTTTTATAAGCCTTGTAACATTCAGTGCATTTTCTGGGTCTAAACCAGAAGTTGGTTCATCTAGAAATAAAATCTGGGGACTGTGAATTAATGCTAAGCCTAGGGAAACTCTCTTTCTCATTCCTGTACTGAAAGATTTCACCTTCCTATTCTTAACATCTAATAACTCCAGCCTTTTCAATATAAAATTAGCACGTTCATTAAGCAATTTTTCCTCCATTCCATGCATTTTTCCAAAGAATTTCAGATTTTGATAGGCAGTAAGATTTTCATAACAGGAGGAACTTTCGGTCATAACCCCACATAATCTATGAATCTCAAGATTATTTTCCTCCACAGGTATCCCTAAAATTTCAGCATGTCCTGATGTTTCTGAAAGAATTCCATTAAGAATTCTGACTGTAGTGGTTTTCCCTGAACCATTAGGACCAAGAAATCCAAATATCTCACCTTTAGGTATAATTAGACTTATATTGTTCAAAGCATTACTCTGCCCATCATAGGATTTATTAAGATTTTCTATATTTATTGCATTCATTTTTTTCACCTCGCAATAATTAAACGTATAATCAGAAAAAAAGTTCAAAAATTTTTTAAATATCTCTATCAGTTTAAATAGACATAAACTTCTTCCTGCCATTCATCTATCCATCCATCATATACAAAACCCAATTTAAATAACAAATTTTTTGATGGAATATTTTCTTTTTCAATCATGGCTATTATTTTACAATCAGAATAGCATGCTTTAAGTTTAGGTAATAAGGCTTTCAAAACTTCGCTTATATATCCTTTTCGAGAATAAATCGGATTAATAGTATATCCAATTGAAATAGTTTTTTCTTTTTTTACAAGATATAAATCTCCTAAAAGATTCTCTGTGGTTTTATGAACAATAGCAAGCTGGATTCCATTTTCCACATCTAAGGGAACTAATAATGCTTTTCTATATTCATCTTTTGTTAAATTCTTAAAACTTTGAAACTTCATCCACTCTTCATTGTTTCTATAAGTCATGAATGAGTCTAAATCTTTCTCTTCAAAACATCTTATTATACATCTGTTTGTCTCAAGCACTAGATCACCCCATTTAGAATTTTATATTATATGGTCTCTCCTTTTAATCGAGGGAAAAGTTTAAAATGCAAATGATTTCTTTTACCGTCACATATGGTGCACATATATACTTTTTCTGCAACTATAATTTCTTTTATTGTGTTAGTTATGCAAATTAAGAATATATAATGATTGTTCACAACCAAACCGTTCAAATTTTTTATACAGCTTATACCCAAGTTTTTCAAGCAGTTTGCAAAACTTTATGTTAGCTGACTGTGTTTCGGAAACGAGACAACGTAATAAAATAAAACACCGTAAAATCCAACTTTGAACTTTGAATAATACGGCATCTCTCTCAATTATTTTATGTGCTCATATTGCAATGGTAATTTAAAAGCTGACTACATGTACATTCCAATGTTCGTCAACCCATAAACCAACTACTCTAACTGGTAGTCCCCAAGATTTTACTACATAAGTCGATTTTTCAATATCTCTAATATGTTGACGATAACCTACCGGATTAGCAGCACAATCATAATGTCCTATCACAGCTACAACATTTGAGTTATGAGAAGTGACAGAGATTAAAACCTTCTCTTTTAATCTTTGATTTTCAAACCAGTCACCTTGTGATAATACCCTATCCATTCCAGGTTCCGTAATTAAATCCACATAGTTTAATCTGAAATTCTCCTTCATCCAATTCATAACAGGAATTTGAGTCCTTCCATCGATACAGTTTAGAGCTGTTCCAAATATTTTTTCCATAATACACCTTTAATTATTATTTACTAATAAAATATGAAGATATATTATTTTCCGTGATAGGTTAATCACAGTGATACTAGAAATCTTTTAATACCGTATTATTCAGTTTTCAAAGTATATTGTTTGTTAGTCTTAAGTTTTTTACCTACTATAAGAATATCGCTTACTTAAAAATATTCAATTTTCTAGACGGACTAGCTATGCTTTAATACAGCCCCAGCTAATCTAGTCCAGGTAGCATTAACTGTTCATGCTTATTTCTTTCCTGAAATTTATGAAGATAATTGAAGCATTCTTCAATATCACACAATATACCATGGGATTTACATGTTCTCCTAATAATACTCATCAACCTGTCATTGTTAGGACTTGGTATTTGATATGCATAGTTATATTTTTCTATATATCGAGCCTTCATTCCTGGAAAATGTTCATCCAGCTTTTTATAGAAATATTCCCTGTTTCCTTCTCTTAAGGTTAATCCCATGCCAAAACAAATGATGCCATGTACTTTCGCCTCTATACAATAATCCAGAATTCCCCGAATATTTTCCTCTGTATCATTGATAAATGGTAAAATAGGGCTCAGCCAAACTACTGTAGGAATTCCGTTATCACGCATTATTTTTAGCACCTCAAATCGTTCTCTTGTAGTGCTGACATTAGGTTCTATAATTTTACACAAAGCTTCATCGAAAGTCGTAAGGGTCATCTGAACTACACACTTTGTTTTCTCATTAATTTTTTTAAGTAATTCCAGATCCCTTAAAATTCTTGCTGATTTGGTCAGTATGGCCAGTCCAAATCCATAGGAATAAATAAGTTCAATACACTTTCTGGTGCTCCTTAAGTTTTCTTCCAAGTGAATGTATGGATCACTCATTGCCCCAGTACCTATCATACATTTCTTTCTTTTTCGCCCCAGGGCATCCTCTAGAACTTTTGGTGCATTAAGCTTTATCTCTATATCTTCGAAATCGTGATGCATCTGATAGCATTTGCTCCTTGAATCGCAATAAATGCAGCCATGAGTACAGCCGCGGTATATATTTATTCCATTTTGAGCTGATAAGATACCTTTTACCTCTATTTCATGCATAATGCTCTCCTCATTGTTAAAATACTTTTTTTCCATAATATATATTTGCGTTTCAAAAATTACACTTATGCCTTTATAAATATATTCTATAATTCAGTTTCAAATCCTTCTAAATAAAAATACCTAGAAGATTTTCTCCCTCTAGGTACTTTTGCTCTAGTTATAACTTCATTATCTACTGTTTCTTCCCCCTACTATAATTGAAACTTTTGCTAGTCTTTTTAGTAGTTGTGGTTTTCGCTGTAAGCTTATTGCACTCTAAGTGTTTTGTATTAGCACTTATATTGTAAGAGTGCTCTTCTATTAGCGGTATTTTCTTACATATAAGTTTTTCAATACCCTTAAGATACTCCTTTTCTTCCTCATCACAGAAAGAAAGGGCAGTTCCCTGTTGTCCTGCTCTTCCAGTACGTCCAATTCTATGAACATAGGTTTCGGGAACTTCAGGCAAGTCAAAATTAATTACATGAGATAATTCATCTACATCAATACCCCTTGCAGCTATGTCTGTTGCAACTAAGACTCTTATTTTCCCTTCCTTAAAACTATTTAAGGCCAGTTGTCTTGCATTTTGTGATTTGTTACCATGAATAGCTTGAGCATCTATACCAGCTTTATTAAGATCTCTTGTTATTATATTTGCACCATGCTTTGTTCTTGAAAAAACTAAAACAGATGATATAGCTTTATCTTTAAGCAAATCTATAAGTAAATGTTTTTTATGTTTTTTACTAACAAAATATAACCCTTGTCTAATTGTATCTACAGTAGATGCAACCGGTGTAACTTCTACACATACAGGATTATTCAGAATAGAATTTGTTAGTGTTAAGATTTCCTTTGGCATAGTTGCCGAGAACAACATATTTTGTCTAACCCTCGGAAGCTTTGTTATAATCTTTTTCACATCATTAATCATACCCATATCTAACATACGATCTGCTTCATCGAGTACAAAGTATTCTACATTTTTCAGGTCAATATACTTTTGGCCCACCAGGTCAAGTAATCGCCCTGGAGTTGCAATTAGTATATCCACCCCTCTCTTAAGTGCTCTCGTCTGAGGGTTTTGTGATACACCGCCAAAGATAGCTAGGTTTTTAACATCTGTGTATTTTCCATAATCCGTAAAACTTTCTCCTATCTGAATAGCTAATTCTCTTGTAGGAGCTAATATTAGCGCACTAACATGTCTAGGCGTTTCTCTTAGCTTTTCCCTATCGAAGATATTTTGTAATATTGGTATAGCAAAGGCTGCTGTTTTTCCAGTACCGGTCTGAGCGCAGCCTAGTAGGTCCTTTCCTTTTAATAAATATGGAATAGCCTCTTCTTGTATTGGTGTTGGTTTTATATAACCCTCTTCCTTAATTGCCCTCAAAATGAGTTTGTTTATATTTAAATTTTCAAATAGCATCTCTTATCCTCCTAAGTAGATTTATACCATAATTTTCAAATATTCAAAACCCTAATTATGAACATTTAAAAACCCCTTAAATAGGTTAACTATTTAAGGGGTTAAAATATTGCTTAATTAAATAACAGTAATATTTTCAGCTTGAGGTCCTTTTGGTCCCTTAACAACGTCATAAGAAACTTTTTGACCTTCTTCTAATGTTTTATAACCATCTGTTTTTATTTGAGAGAAATGTGCGAAAACATCTTTTCCATCTTCTCCAGTTATAAATCCAAATCCTTTTTCTGCATTAAACCATTTTACTGTACCATTCATATAATGTGTACCTCCGAAATTTTATTTTTCTTAAACTCATCGTAACAACTCACCAATAAAATCTCGATGTTAACTTATTATATTATAAGTACTAATTGAAATATATTTGTGTTTTATTATTTACTATTAATTTAAGTTCTTAATAAGGATAGCACAGTTTAATATATAAAGCAATCTTTTTTAATATATAATAGTAAATCTACGCTATTTTAACCTAAAATTCTTCAAATATGCCTCAAAATAATTGAATCCAAAAATTTAATTAGTTGATTAATTAAAATAAAAAGAGCAGGTCTCATGATACTTATGAAATCCACTCTCTAAAAATTAATTATCTTTAATATCCACCAAAATGAGGTCTTCTACGTCTTCTTCTACGTCTTCTTCTGTGAAGATCTCTTAAAAAGAGTATGCTAATTAAATCTCTTGCAAAACGTCTTCTACGAGGCCGCTGCCTTGAATCTTCTTCATTTTCATCTTGCTCATCATACTCATCAACATTCATATCCGTTTTTAGCCTATCATAGATGTCGTCGGTAATTTTTCCCACTTCATCTCTTGTAGGACAATACATTGCACCATACCTCATTTCCATTTGGTCGCCGTAATACATTACCAAAGGCATTACCCTATGATATAGCCCTGGATATAGCATTGCTAAATCTTGTTCATCTTCCTCTTCTATCATTGGATCATACATGTTTCCAAAAGGTCCTTGATACCACATCATACCAGGTGGCATTTGTCTGTAATCCATATTTCCTCCTATTAGAATTAAAATTGTTGCCATAGTTTATCTTATGCCATTTTTTATAATCGGTGATTAAAAAGCAAAATTAGATGTACGCATCCAGGAGGTGAACTAATTTGATCTTTAGCTTATATATTTAATAATTTCTGTTAAATCATCTGTGTCAACTGTGTACGTTGCACTCTTTCTAACTTTCGGAGAACCGTTTATAGCAATAGATTTTCCACAGTATTGAAAAATGGGAATATCTGTAGAACCATCGCCTACATCAGCACATTCTTCGGGTTTTATATTGTTACTTTCACAAAAATCTTGTAAGCATTTAATATTTTGTTCATGTAATTCTTACACTACACTCTTGATATTTTTTAAAGGTTTTACAATCTCTAAAAAAGATTGAGCAATTTTACGTTCTTCAAGACCTAAAAGTAATTCTGCTCTAAGATAATCTGCTGTTATATAATTAATTAGACCCTTTTCCTCCTGTTCTTGAATGAAAGAGTGCTCTTTTTCTTTATCATTTAAAATGCATGGCAACATAACTGAATGGATTTCTCTAATTAGAGTATCATCTAAGTCAAAACAAACAAGTTTCAATTCCCCCATTCTTCATCCCCCTCACCATATGAAAATTATCTTAGCTTTTCACTAAATATTTCATGTATTACGTTTGTTGCTTTTTCAATTCTGAGTCAAAATTGTATCCCTTATTCAAAATATTTTCTGCAATTCTTAGATGTGCAATCCAAGTTGCCATTTATATCACCTCAGTTACAATATAAACTTCTTAAATGTTTCCACTGTTGAAAAATAGTAATCTGAATTATTTCTCATATAATCTTCAATTTCAGGAATTATATGAGACCATCCTGCTCCTGCAAATGTTACATTACAACTTCTTGCCATATCTAATCCAGGTTTTAAATCATCTAGAACTAAAATTTCATTAGTATCTAAATTAAATCGTTTCATAATCTCAATAATTGGATAAGAATTGGGTTTTCTCTGGTGTTCTTCTAACTCCCAGCCAAATATTAAATCTGGAATCAGATCACAATGTAGACTATAGTCTCTTATAATCTGTTCACTTTCTGAATGAGAGACAACACATATTATGCCGCCTAGCTCTTTATATTCTTTTATTAATTCAGGAAAACCTTGATAAAAGTCAGGGGATTTTTCTTTTGTGTAGCTCTTCCATATTTTATATTGATATTCTTGTTCATCTCTGCTAAATTTTAGGATATCTTTACATAACTCTGAAAATCCTGGGCTAAAACAATATGAGACAAATTCTTCAAGACTCAAAGAGCTCATATTAGGTCTTAATGTTCTTAGGGCATCTACAAAGGATGGGTAATGAATGTCAGGTGTACTTTTAACTACTGTATCATCATGGTCTAAGATTAAACAACGGTATTTCAATTGAATTCCCCCTAATTGTCTGAATCAGCTCAAGTAATATAATACATTTTGTTATCTGATGCTTTAGGTCTTTTACTATTTATATGCTGCAAGACATCCTAACACAATTTCTTTCATATAGTTTACAATACTTGAATATCGCATATAAATATTTTATATTTTTTATCTAATTTACTGCTAATTCATCTACTTTTTTCATCATTTTAATATCATTCAAAATTGGCTTTTTATATGAATACCATTCATATGCCCTAGCTAATCCCTTTTTTAATGAAATAATTGGAACATAAAGCCCATCTTCTACTAATTGTTTTATATCAAGCATATATGTTACATCTCTAAAAGGGAAATATTCTCTTGAATCCAATTTTACTTGCTCTATATCTATTTTCTTTATAATAGGACTTTTCCCAACTACTTCTCCACACTTTCTTATAAGCTCTTCCCATGAAGCAGTTTCAGAATTTGTTACATTGTATGTCTTGGAAACACTTGTAATATACATAGCACTTTCAAATACCCTAATCAGGTCGTCAATATGTATGAATTGAGTTCTAATATTATTTCCAAAGGGTAATGGAATCACTTTGTTATTGATTATTCTATCAAAAAAGTACGCTTCTCTATATAAATTATTGGCTTCACCATAAATATACGTGGGCCTAAAAATTATATATGGCACTCCACTTTTTATAATAAAATCTTCCGCTTCTTTTTTATCAATCCCATATTTTCCCCAATTAGGATTTTCACCTGTTTTGAAACATTCTTGTATAGCAATACTACTTGATTTATATACAGCTCCTGATGAGCAAAATATATATTTTCTTAATTTGCTCTTATCTATTGAGCTTAACAAGATTTCTACATCATCCTTTGTATATGCAGATATATCAAAAATGAACTCATATTTTTTTCTTTTTAAAACTTCTTGCATTTCAATTTTTGATTTTCTATCACAAATTAGATGTTCCCTATATCCATGGTAATCTATTGATTTGAGCCCTCTGGTAAGAATATCTACATCATGGCCTTGTGCAATAAGATATTTCGCCAAAGAACTACTTACAAATGTTGTACCACCCGTAACTAAAATAGAATTCATTTCAACATTCTCCTTTATTATTTTAAATGCACAAATATATCAGCAATTAACAATTAATTGTAATTGAGACTAATTTTCTTAACGCTAAATACATTAATACATGCCCTCGTAGACCAAAAATTTCAGATAACATTTCGTTTTGCTGAAGTTTTCAAATCTTAGATAACTGTAATACTATATTTGTACAGATTTTCATTTTCCTCATCATCAAAAATAGTTCCTAATAATTTGCCATTATTCTTTTCTATAATTTTTTTTGAAGCTATGTTATCTATGTTACAAGTAACTATTACTTCTTTTATACCTATTTTTTCTGCCTCAATTAATGCTAATTTAAGGATTTCAGTGCCATAACCCTTATTTCTATAACATGGCGATATATCATAGCCTATGTGTCCAGCTGTACTTACATTTTGATGCCTAACTCGTACGACTCCTACCACTTCATCATTATCTATTAGCCAAAATGTTGAGGTTGTGACCCATCCTTGAGGTATTTCTATTCCTTTAGAAAGATTGCTTAAGTAGTTTAAGTACTCATGAAAATCCTCTAACCCCTTTTTGTATATATTCAGATAATGAGTATCATTTTTTCTTACATATGCTAAAATATAATTTTCAAAACTCTTTTGATATTCTCTTCTTGGCTCAACTAGCAATAAATTATTCATAAACTTTTTTCCATTCTGCTTTAGTTATTATTTTGTACTAGATTAAGTGAATTGTTATACGTAGCATTGTCACTGCAATTAGAGCTGAGCCCATTTAAAAAGACTCTAATTTGCTTCACACAGTAAGAATACTGCGTTCTAATCATATAGCAGTATTATAAATTTCTCTAAATGCTTTATTTTGTTTAATGTTTAGAAAATCTCTAAAAGGTTGAGTATTTTCATACCTCCATAGAGTTATAGATGTTGGCTCAATCTCCACTACTACTTCATTATTCATATGAGAGTAATTTTCATAAGAGCCTTTATATTTCTCTTTAAATATATCAATGAATTCTTTATTTTCCTTAGCAAAAGGATGCTGTTTTATTTTTGAAACACCTTCAATTTGAAGGTTGTCTACACATAATACAACATTGGGGTTTTTAATCATTTGATTATATTTCCCCCTTAATGACTTCGTCGTAAATTACTATTGTGCTTTACTATTATTGATTTTCACTAGTTAAATTTATCTCTTGTAATCTTTGCTCTGCTGCTTTAATTGCTTCAGCACCTGTTTTACATAATACATTGATGCCTTTGACAATAATTAATCTCTTTTTAAAACATAATTTCCAATATGAAAACCATAGTGTTCATAAAAAGGCAAAGCTTCATCATTTGCATAGACTACATTAATTTCAATTTTTGTTATTGAATTTAATTCAAACCAATTTAATGCACTCTTCATAAGTTTGTCGCCTAATTTAAACTTACGATACTGACTTTCAATATATATAGATTCTATTTCTCCTAAATTATCTTCAATTGAACTTAAACAATATCCTACATAAGTGCTAGTATCATTGTCTAAAAGTACATCTAGCTTTAGAATACCATTTTGTGCCTTCTTATTAATGGATTCTATTCTTTTCTCAAAAGTAAATTTCTCGTATTTACTTTTAAAGTTAATTGATTTATGTAAATGTATAATATTAAGTTTTTCCCATAATGGCTTAATAAGTTCAATTTCTGTAATATCCTTCTCAACTATACAAACATTCATAAAGAACCCTCCAAATTATATATTTCCTACACTTTCATATCTTGTAATCTCATAATATACGCAAATTGCACATTATGGTTTTTGTGCTAAATACAGATCCATAGTGTCATAAACATGTAGTATTCCACCGAAACTATTGATTGCAGTTGTAATTCCATTCTCTAATCCGGCTTTAATATTTATTGGTAGAGTCCTGTGATCAGAGTAAGTATTCAATAAGGCTAAGAACCCACCACTCTTTAAAAGTTCAAAAACTTTTGTATAGCCGACCTCTTCTGGAATCCAATGAAATGCAGTTGCAGAATAAATCAAGTCAAATGTATTACTATCGGCACATAAACTTTCAAAGTCAATATTAACGACTTGGAAATTGCTAAAAGAAGCATGTTTTCTTTTTGAATATTCAGCCAGCCTTCTCCCTAACTCAATGGCAGTTAGTTTACATTTTGTTTGAAGAATCGGTAAGGTTGCCTGTCCTGTTCCAATGCCTATTTCAAGAGCTTGTTTTGTTTCGTCTATACCTGAATAGCGAATAATTTCATCAAACAACTCAGGGACATAGGACGGTCGCCACTTATCATAATTTGCTTCATCTTCGTTAAATGCCAGTCGAAAGTCCATAGGATTCACTCCTTTTTATTAAATAATCTTAAGTTCAGTAAAATTACAATTATGGTTATTCACTTTGTGTCTTTTATAAAGAAATGTTATGCACTTTTTAAATTCGGTATTATTTCCGAAAATATCAAAGCTATTCTATAATTTTGACGTATCTAATTTCATTAAGTGGCTTACCAATACTTAACTCTTTTACAGTTCCATCATGATAAAAACCAATCTTTTCAATGAATATATCCTAATGCCTTCGCATCCTCATAATGAGCGGATCGAATATAATATTCCATTTTATTTTTCCCTTCATTGGAACTTTTTTGTAATATACTATATCCCAATTTCTCTTTTTCTATATTCATCTTCAAGAATACTCATGTTAAGTAGCGACCAGTATTGCCCATTTATTTTTCGGCACTCCCTAAAATTTCCTTCGATAATAAACCCTGCTTTTTCATAACATGCAATTGCAGATTTGTTAAAATCAAATACCCCTAAATCAACCCTATGTAATTTCAACTTATTAAAGGCGATATCTAAAACAGAATTAATTATTTGTAAGCCGATTCCTTTACTTCTATTTTCTTTTTCTCCAACAATAACTCTTCCTATTCGTGCATACATATTTGTTCTATCAATATTTAATAATTGTACATGTCCTACTGTTTTATTACTTTCAATTAACTTAGCACTAAACATCAAACTTTTAGGATCATCTTCCAACATTGTATTTATATCATTGCCAAGTTGTTTTTCCATTAATTCAAATGTATATGAAGGCCCTGCCCATTGAAGTAGGAATTCTTTATTAGGAACCCAGGAAATTAATTGCGGAATTTCTTCAAAACTAAATCTTTCAAGTTTGATTACCATGATAAATACCCTCCTTCTAATATTATTATCGCTTTCTACCAGTATAATTTACTTTTTTATATTAGAATGCTTAAAATTACTGAATTTGTAAGCATATATTTTCATAGACCAGAAATTTCAACTAACATTTCACACTCAAGACGTTCCTGCATCTGAACCAAGGGAATACACCATGACTTTGGCTTCGCAGGTGTGCTTTGCAGTCTTTTCATGCAAAGCGAACTTGAGCATTTTGTGAACGTAGTTTTTGTCTACACTTTAAGTAAAGTCTATTTTAATGAACTTTAAATTAGTTACGGAATATAGAAATAAGATGATTTTTAAATCATGAATTAATCCAAATAATTTGAGTCCTTAAAGTAAATTTGATTACTATAAATAAGCCCTATACCAATCAATCTTCCATCGATATCCTCAATAACGAATTCATAACTACCATAATCTGTTTTATGTGGTTTTGATACTATATGAACTTCTTTAGAAACGCACTCTTCATAAAATATATTGACCCCACTAACTGTGTCAGTGTCAATATAAGCGTCATAACCTGTGCCATATCTTTTAGTGTTTGATTGTATTTGCCCAAACTTCGATTGAACAATTACAAACTCAATAGAATCTCTATATATTGTTGCAAAGTTATCAATTTTATCATAATGTGTTGCAAATTTAAATCCCAGTTTTTCAACATAGAAGTCTACAGTTTTTTTCACATCTTCAGATAAAAAAACTGGACATACATTTGTTAGTCTAACTTTCTTATTTTTCACTATATCTCACTCCAATCTATCTTGAATTACCCTTGAAGCACAATATTTTATAATTGTTATATTAAAAAATAAAAAACTTTAAGTTGCCACTCTATTTATACAAAATTACATATAAGGTCTTGTATTCCCGACGTCCAATTTAATCTAAAGTTATCCAATATCTTTGAGTAATTCTATTTCCTTCTGGTATTTCATTTTCCAATTTGGCCCCATTATTTATCATTGTCTTTGCAGATGCAACATTATCTTTGTCGCAGGTAATTAATACTTTTTTAATATTTAATTTTATGCATTCTGATAAAGCTAGTCCTAACATTTCAGTTGCATATCCTTGCTGTCTTTCTGATTTTCTAATACTATAGCCTATATGACCACCGAAGTTAAATAAATGATCATTTAAGCGATGTCTTATATCAATCATACCAACTAAACGATCATCATCAGAAGTAATTGCCATATAAGTAGTTGATGAAACTAAGCCATGTCTTACAGTTTCTTCTTTTGAATTATCACAGACCGCACTATACCATTCTTCAAAAGTTTCAGCATTTTTCAATCCTGCAGTACCATCCATGCTATCTTCATTTTCAATAAACTCTCTCTTATAATCCATAAGTTTTTCTTTATACTCTGGTGTTGGCAAAACTAATTTTAACCTGCTCATTCTCTCTTCCTCCAATTTATCATGTATTATCCATATAATCCCTATAAAAATCAATTTTTGTACCAGACTTCTTCAGCTATTTGTTTCAGATAACGTCTCGCATAATTTATGAAAATTATGAATCGATATTATCAGTATATTCGTTTTTTAAAACCGACATCAAAATAAGCGATTCATAATGCCCATTATATAATATACATTCCCTCAAGATACCTTCTTCAATAAATCCTTCAGATTTATAAAGATTTTGCGCTCTTTTATTTTTATATCTAACATCAAGCCATAACCTATGTGCATTTAATTGTTCAAAAGAGATTTTTATAACAAGTTTTATAGTTTCCCTTCCTAAACCTTTACCTTTATTCGATATTACAACTCTCCTAAATTCAAGATCGGCGTTTGTCAAGCTAGTTGTCGTATAAAAAATCCATTTGAATATTGTTATTTTTTTAACACATATAGTTGTGAAGTGATGTGTCAAACATCT
>Ga0255336_101048_pt1 | contig 25576 bp, 22 predicted proteins | sample MeOH1_35cm_T3_17_FD_189102 | JGI IMG/M metagenome (GOLD analysis project Ga0255336, IMG submission 189102) | Sandy soil microbial communities from University of British Columbia, Vancouver, Canada - MeOH1_35cm_T3_179 | ecosystem: Engineered > Artificial ecosystem > Sand microcosm > Unclassified ...
AAAAGAAGGGCACCAATGCCGTGGTGGTCGCCAATGCAGTGATCGACCGCATGCAGCGCATGCAGGCCACCTTCGTGCCCCAGGACATCCAGGTCGTGGTGACGCGCAACGACGGCCAGAAGGCCGATGACGCGGTCAACCTGCTACTGGAACACCTGGCGATCGCCCTGGTCACCGTGGGCCTGGTGCTGATCCTTTTCCTGGGCTGGCGCGAGGCATTGATCGTGATGATCACGGTGCCGTTGATCATGGGCATCACGCTGATGGCCAACCTGCTGGGTGGCGTCACCATCAACCGCGTCACGCTGTTCGCCCTGATCCTGGCGCTGGGGCTACTGGTGGACGCCGCCATCGTGGTCATTGAGAACATCCACCGCCACTACGCCAGCCGCAAACCGAAGGCAGACAAGGAAGCGGAAACCGTGCTGGCCACCAACGAGATCGGCAACGCCACCAACCTGGCCACCTTCGCGGTGATGCTGGTCTTCATCACCTTGCTGCTGGCCTTGACCGGCATGCCACGCCAGTATTTTTTCCCGGTGGCGGTCACCGTGCCAGTTGCCATGGCCGCCTCCATCGTGGTGGCCTACATCGTCGTACCGTGGGCATCCAATCGCTGGCTTCATCGCCACGACATCCAGCAGGAAGAATCAGCGCACGAGCAACAGTCCCATGGCCATGACACACCGGGGCGGATCGAGCGCCTCTACCTGCGCCTGTTCAGCCCCCTACAGCAATACCGAAACGTGCGCATCGGCTTCGGTCTGGCGGTGCTGCTGCTGATGACGGTCTCGCTGATGCAAGGCGCCTGGCAGTTCGTCCGTCCGGCGGGCGTGGGCGGGGCCGTGTCCGCGCTGGGCGTGCCGATCGGTTTTCTGCCCAAGGACGACCAGAACACCTTCAACGTGGTGGTTTCGATGCCGGAAGCCACGCCGGTGGAAGACACCGATCGCCTGGTGCGCCAAGTTACCACGGTGCTGGCGCGGGAACCGCACGTGCTCAACTACCAGACTTGGGTCGGCCAGGCAGGTGTGGCCGACTTCAACGGTCTGTTCAAGGGGACCGCCGCGCGTGCCGGCAACCACGTTGCGGAAATCCGCGTCAACCTTATCGACAAGCGTCACCGTAAGGAAAGCTCCATTGACATCGTGCGCGAACTACGTCCCAAGGTGGAGACCATTCGCGCTGCTTGGCCCGGTGCCAAGGTGGCGCTGGTCGAGCAGCCGCCAGGTCCGCCGCTGCGCTCGACCGTGCTGGCGGAACTCTACGGCCCGGACGCCGAGGGTCTGCGCGCACTGTCGGCGCAGGTGCGCGAGGCCTTTGCGCAGACCTACGACATCGTCGATATCACCGATACCGAGCCGGAAAACGTGCCGGAGCACCGCATCCTGCCTGACAAGGACAAGGCCGCGCTCTCCGGCGTCTCGACAGCGCAGATTGCCGAGGCGCTGACGCTGGTCTATGGCGGCACCACCCTCGGCCGCGCCCATCTGCCGGACGAGAAACTGCCGGTACCAGTCAGGGCCTTCGTGCCGCGCCGCTTCGAGGTCGATCCCGTCCGGCTCGACCGGGTATTCGTGGACAACGCTGCCGGCCAGCCCGTGCCGCTGGCGGAGTTGGTCAAAGTGGTCCCCGCATCGGTCGATCGCCCCATCCTGCACCGCGACAACGAGAAGGTCACCTTCGTCGGTGCGGAACTGTCGGACTCGGTGCCGCTGTACGCCGTGCTCGACCTGCAACGGCGCCTGCATGGCATCACCGCGCCGGATGGACGTCCGCTGCGCACCGGCAACCTGCGCTTCAAGGAGGACGTGCCCGACACCATCGACGGCTACCAGTTACTGTGGGGCGGCGAGATGCGCATGACGATGGACGTATACCGGGATCTCACGATCTCGCTCAGCGGCGCGCTGCTCATCATTTATTTCGCGCTGGTCGCTTACTACCGCTCGTTCATCATTCCGCTGGTGGCCATGTCGGCCGTACCGCTGGGCATCATCGGCATTTTTCCGGGGCACTGGTTGGTGGGCATGGATTTTTCCGCGACATCCATGGTCGGCATCATTGCCATGACGGGCGTGGTTATCCGCAACTCGCTGCTAATCATCGATTTCATCCAGGACAACATTCGGCACGGCATGTCGCTGGAAGAGGCGGTACGCGAGGCCGGCGCGGTGCGTCTGCGGCCGATCCTGCTGACGATGCTGGCGATCATCTTTGGTTCGGCCATCATGGTGACCGACCCGGTCTTCGGAGGACTGGCCATCTCGCTGATATTCGGCACGCTGGTCTCGACTGCGCTGACCGTATTTGTCGTGCCGCTGCTCTATGAGCTGCATGCGAAGCGTCATGCAGCCCCGGCGGCCAACGGAGCAGACCATGCATAAGAACAACCACGGCACATCATCGGCTCGCCATCGCCAGAGCCGCGCGGGCCATGCGACTAGCCCAACGGTTCACTGTCGGATCGTCGGCGCGCTGGGCATGGCGGTGCTGGCGATGCTGAGCGGCTGCGCCTCGCTGGCGCCCCCGCTCGATCCCATCGCATTGCCCGTGGCATCGGACTGGCCGACGCAGCCCGGCAGGACAGGCACAGTGGCTGCGGCTGAACTGACATGGCGCAAATACTTCACTGACCCGGCCTTGCAGACGCTGATCGAGACCGCGCTGGAAAACAACCGCGATCTGCGTGTCGCGGTCCTGCGCACCGAGGAAGCGCGCGCCGCCTTTCGCATTCAGCGTGCACAGCAGATGCCGATGGTCGGCGTGGGCGCGCAGCGAATCCGCGCCGGCCTGCCCGATGCACTACAGCCCCTGGCTGGCCGTTCGGTACTGGAGGCAAACCTGGCCACCGTGGGCATCAGCAGTTGGGAGCTGGATCTTTGGGGTCGTGTGCGCAGCATGAAAACCGCCGCATTGGAGCAGTGGCTGGCCACCGAGCAGGGCCGTCGCGCCGCAGAGTTGGCACTGATCACCCAGGTCGCCGATGCCTACCTGGGTTTGCGCGAACTTGACGAGCGCATCGCGCTGGCAAGGCGCACGGTGGAAAACCAGCAGGAACTGGAGCAAATTTTCCAGAAGCGCCTCGAACTAGGCCGCGGTTCCCGGCTGGAACTGACCCAGGTGCGCACCCTGCTCAGCCAGGGCAAAGCCCTGCAGGTGCAGCTCGAATTGCAGCGCGAGCAGCAGCTCAATGCCTTGGCGCTGCTGCTCGGCAGCGCCCCCCAATTGCCGCCGCCATCGGCCCCGATGGATGAAGCCCTGGTCATGCCCGAACTGAGGTCCGGGCTGCCATCGGACCTGCTGGCGAACCGCCCGGACATCCTGGCCGCCGAGCATGCGTTGCGGGCGCGCCAGGCCAACATCGGTGCGGCGCGCGCCGCGTTCTTCCCGCGCATCGCACTGACTGGCGGCGCCGGCTCGGTCAGCACCAGCTTGAGCGACCTGTTTTCGTCGGGCACCCGGGCATGGTTGTTCCAGCCGACGATCGAACTACCGATCTTCGATGCCGGCATGCGACAGGCCAACCTCGATGTCAGCGTCGTGCGGCGTGACATTGCCATTGCCGAATACGAACGCGCGATCCAGGCAGCGTTTCGCGACGTCTCCGACGCCCTGGCCGCAAGGCAGAAGCTTACCGAGCAGCTCGTCGTGGCGCGCCAGGCGCACGCCGAGCAGAGCGAGCGTTTGAAACTGGTGCGGACGCTGTTCGATGTCGGCTCGGCGGCGCACCTGGAGGTGCTGGACGCCGAGCGCGACTTCCTTGCCGTCGAGCAGCAACTGGTGCAGGTACGCAGGGCGGCATTGTCAAGCCAAATCGGGCTGTACGCAGCGCTGGGCGGTGGCACCAACCAGCCCCCGAAAAGATGAGGAAGCGCAATGCTCTGGCAGGCACTGACCGCGATGCGTGATCTACGGCGTTTGCACGAAATCGCCTCGATCCTGATCCGCTACGGGTTTGGCGACATGGTGCGCCGGATGGGGCTGTCCAACGCCTTGGAGCGGGCGGGGACGGCACTGCACTGGAACGAAGCGACAGACTTCGCCCACATGACGCCCCCTGAACGAGTGCGGCGGGCGCTGGAGGAAATGGGGCCGACTTTCGTCAAACTCGGCCAGGTGCTCGCTACCCGGGTCGATCTACTCGAACCCGAGTGGACCGCCGAATTCGGGAAATTACAGGACAGCGCGCCGCCCGCTCCCTGGGCAGCCGTACATCAGCAACTCACCGAAGACCTCGGCGCGCCACCCGAGGAAATCTTCGCGGCCTTCGATCCCGAGCCCTTGGCGGCCGCTTCCATTGCGCAGGTGCATCGGGCGCGTCTCGACGATGGCGCCGAAGTCGTGGTCAAGGTGCGCAGGCCCGGCATTCGGCCCATTCTGGAAGCCGATCTGCGCTGGCTTGCGCGCCTGGCCGAACTCGCCGAGACGGAGAGCGCGGAATGGCGTGTCCTGCATCCGCGCGAGATGGTGCGCCAGTTTGCCCAGTCGCTGCGCAATGAACTCGATTTCGCCGGCGAATGCCGCAATGCCGAACGCATCGCCGAGAACTTCACCGGCTATACCGATCAGGATTCTCCTCCTGTCGTCCCGAGCGAGGAGAAGCCGGAGGCGGATGGCACACCTCCCATCATCGTCATTCCCCGCGTGTATTGGCAGTGGACCGGCGAGCGGGTTTGCGTACAGGCATTCATTGGCGGTATTTCCGGGCGCAGGCTTCAGGCCGTAGATCAGGCCGGCCTGGACCGCAAGGTGCTCGCACGGCGTGGCGCCAATGCGGTACTGAAGATGATCGTTGAGGACGGGGTGTTTCATGCTGACCCCCATCCGGGCAACGTGTTCTATCTGCCGGGCAATCGAATCGCCTTCATCGACTTCGGCATGGTTGGCAGGCTGGCGGAGGAACGACGCGACCAGTTGATCCGCCTGCTGCTGGGGCTGGTGAGGAGCGACGCCCGCAGCGTAGTCGACGTCATGCTCGAATGGACGAGCGACGGTGTGGCAAATGAGCAGGATCTATTGTTGGAAGTCCAGTCTTTCATCGATCGCTACCACGGCGTACCGCTGAAGCAACTGCGGTTGAGCGCAATGTTGTCCGACCTCGTGGCGATCCCGCGCCAGCATCACCTCGTCCTGCCCAACGATCTGTCCCTGCTGGTAAAAGCCTTCGTCACACTGGAAGGCTTGGGCCGCGAACTCGATCCCGGCTTCGACATGGCCAACCAGGCACTGCCGCTCCTGGAGCGTGCCATGCAGGCGCGCTACTCCCCGGCAGCGCTGCTCAGACGGGGGCGGCGGGCGGCCGGTGACATCTTCTCGTTGCTGGCTGGCTTGCCCCAGGACATCTCCCGGCTACTGAGAGCCGCGCGCCGCGGCCGTCTGGAAGTACACATCGACGTCACCCATCTGAAACGGGTCGGCGATCAGCTCGACAATGCAGCCAACCGTCTGGTGATCGGGATCGTTGTCGCCGCGCTCATCGTCGGTTCGTCCATCGTCATGACCGTGCCGGGAGGACCGACGCTTCTCGGGTTGCCGGTTTTCGGCCTTCTCGGATTCCTTGGCGCGGTAGCCGGCAGCCTATGGCTTCTGATTTCCATTCTGCGCAGCGGGAGAGGACGATGAGCAGCATCGGGAAGGTCGTCATCTTCTATTCTTCCATTGGATACGGACACATCAGTGCCGCGCAATCCATTCAGGACGAGATACGGCGGCGATCTCCGGCAACCCGGGTGCTGCTGCAGGACATCCGCACGTTCATGCATCCGGTGTGGCGACGGGTCGACGAGCGCCTGTACTGGTTCGTCGCCAACCATCTGCCGGAGTGCTTCGAGAGTCTGTTCCGTACGATGCAGGCGCGCGGCAGCCATGTGGCCTCGCTGTCGATGCTGCCCAACGATTATCCGGAAGAGAGCGTATCGGCCTACCTGACCGCGCAGCGGCCGGATGCCGTTATCGCCACCCATTACGGGGCGGCCCAGGTGCTGGGAACCCTGCGGGAAAAAGGGCTGCTGTCCGACACGAGAATCGGCTGGCTGCACACGGATTTCTTCGAGGGCTATTTCCCGCGCATCTCCAAGCGGATCGACCGTACCTTTCTTGCCCACCCGGAACTGGAAACGCGCTGGCTGGTCGCAGGCGTTCCGGCCGAAAAGGTCGTTACTAGCGGCATGCCGGTGCGGATTCCCGCGACATCCGCCGACGCCCGCCGTGCCCTGCTCCAGGGCCTTGGGCTGTCGATGGACGTGCCGACCCTGCTGCTGACCGGCGGCAAGGAAGGGGTGGGCGACTATCTGGGGGTCGTCGAAAGCATCGTTCGCCGCTGCCCGGGTCGCTTGCAGATCATCGCGGTGTGTGGCACAAATTCGAGGCAGTACGAGGTGCTCGCCGATCTACAGGAAAGGCTGCCTGAGAGGGCGACGCTGAAGCCTCTGGGGTTGCTGCCGCGCGGCGACATGGCGTCCTGCATGGCAGCCGCCGACATCCTGGTCACCAAGGCAGGCGGGATGACGCCAGCAGAGGCTTTTGCCCTCGGGGTGCCGACCGTGCTGCTCGACGTGATCAGCGGCCACGAACGCGAGAACGCAGCCCTGTTCCAGCGCCAGGGCCTGGCCAGGTTTGCGGCCAGCGCCGACGATGCGGGGAAGTGCGCGATGGAACTGCTGTGCGACCCCGCCCAGCGGGAAGCGATGCTGCGTGCCCAGCAGGAGTTCCGGCAGAGCATCGACATCGCGAGCATCGTCCGGTTTGCGCTGGACGATGGCTTCAGGCCGGCTTACCCGTTGCCCGACTATGGCATCGAGAACGGCGCGCCCGTCCAGGGCATCGATCAGGCGCTGGCGCAACTGGATTGCGAAGCACCGGCAGAGGTCGAGCTGCTGTTGTCCTACGCCACGTCCAAGACGCCGCAGCGGGTCGTTCTCGAAAACCCGTTCGGGCATCTTGCCGTCCGCATCGGCGACACCGTCTACAGCGCGAACTACATCGCGGACCCGTCCGTCGACCCGAACTTCCTGCAGCACGTGAGCCTGGCGGACTACCTGTACGGCATCCATCGTCCGTCCCGTTCGCAAGTTCACACCAACACCTACGGCATGGCCTATGGCCGTGAGACGCTTGGGCTACGGGTTCAGGGCATTCCCGCCGAGCGCCGTGCGGCGATGGTGGCCGAAGCCCACCGCATCGAAACCGGATTCCGGGACACAAGCCTGCGCTGGAGTAGGAGCGATCTTAATTGCGCCGACGTGGTTGCGCGAATTCTCGCCGCCGGTGGCTACGACGACCACTCCCTGTACGGCCGGGCGGGTCTGCCGAGCATGCCGCTGGATTTGTTCGAGCGGATGCGGGCGCACTTCGAGGCCGATACTTCCTTGCGGGAAGAACTGGTGGCCTACCGATTGCTGCCTGGAACGCAGGCAAGCTATCGCTTCTCCCGTTTTCCGTTGTCGGTCGGGCAGCCATTGCGCTCGATGGCGCGCGTCCTGAGCGATGCGCCGCAGGATGCGCTTGAGCAAGCAACGACCCGGCAGGTCACTGGCTACTTCGGCGACCGGCGGCTCTACGTGGAGAACCTGCGGGCATGCTGGCCAGCTTCGGAACCTGCTGACTCCTCCTTGACCAGTCGCCCTCATTTGGCGCTGGCGCAGGCCATTCTCGCCGATTTGCGGCGTCTGCTCGCGGTATACGTGAAACTGCCGCCCAAGCGGATCGAACGCCTGGGCAGCTTCCCCGCCGCGCAGGAGTTCCACCGTCTCGCCGACCGCGGGCTCCAACTCGCCCGACTCGCCACCGAGCATGTCGAAGATGATTTGCGTCCTCGCACCGATCGCTTGCGCGCGCTGTTCACCCAGCTCGTGGAGGACTACGGGCGGATTGATCCGCAGCGTTTGGAGTCGCGCCACGCGCGGTCATACCATGCGCGGCTTCAGGCGTTCGAGTCGACGCTGGGACGTGAACTCGTACGTACCGGTACTGAGTGGGCGCTCCTGCCAGCCTGGTGGCACAGGATGACGGCGCTCGCTCGCACCAGTGCGCGGTCGCACCCTCGCAGCGGAGGGACGAGTGGGTTCAGCGGCATGTGGGTTGATCCGGGCGAAGTCGAGCTTAACGGCGATGCGAAAGAGCACGGTGCGCATCCTCTCGAAGCTGATCCGGCCACGCGTTTGACACTTGGTGACCTGGAAGAGCCCATTCAGGGCCTCCAGGAGGCCGTCAGCCCGGTAGGTCTGGGTCCAGGCAACGATGCCATCGAAGTAGTTTCGGAGCAGCCAGGCGACGTCCCTCATCGGCTTGAGACCCCTATGACCATTGCCACTGACCATGAGGCCCCCAATTTTTCGCAGTTCCATTACCATTGAAAAGTTCGTTCGTATGAACTATATTCTTATCGGAACAGTCGGAGGATGTATGCCAAATCATGCCGAAACAACCAGCGGCCACGAGGCGCGCAGTGCCAAAACCCGATCGCAGTTGATCGAAGCGACGATTGACGTTGTCGCTGCTGTTGGCTACGAGGGGGCAACCACACGCGCCTTGGCCCAGGCGGCCAAAACCACGCTGTCGGCCATTCCCTACCATTTCGGCAGCAAGAAGGAACTCTATCTGGCCGCAGCGGAGATGATCGCCGAATATGCGGCCAATCGCTTCGCGGAAGCCGCCGCCTTGCTCGACGATACGTCGGACGTCGAGCTTTCCGTTCGCTTCGAACTCGCACTGATCCAAGTGCTCCACACCATGCTGAATGAGGCCGAGCCGCATGCCTGGACGGCATTCGTGGCCCGCTGCGCTTACGACAACGACGACGCCTTCGCCCTGATTCATGAACGCGCGATCGCTCCGCTGCTGAAGCGTCTAGTACATGCCGCCAGCCAGTTCAGCGGCCGATCTTCCGATGACGAGGCGCTACGGATGCGCGTCATCGCAATTCTGACGGCAATTTTCAGTTTCAGGTTTCTGCGCGGCGTGATGCTCCGGGGCATGGACTGGAAAAGCATTCGGAACGAAGCCTCCAAGCAAATCACGGACATGGTCCACGATCTCTGCCAAAGCGGCTTTCTTACTGTTTGGTCGGCTGATGACGGCGCGGACAAAAAAACAGGCCCCTTTTGATTCCATCAATCGCTATCAACTGAAAGGAAATACACCATGATTTTCCAATCCTACGCACACCAGACCATCGCCTGGGTGAAGCAGCGCCTCGATGAGGCCGATGCCATTCTTTCCGAGGTCGAAAAATCGGCCGCCGATATCAAGGAGGATGCCCGCAAGCAAGCCGACGCAGCCCGCGCACGCCTCGCGGCATCCCGCGCGAAGCTGCAGCAGTACTACGATGATCTGCGCGCCCAAGCGGACACTACGAAGCAAGAAGCGGGCGAAATTCAGGACAAGCTGGAAGCTGAATGGATCGAGGTCGAGTCCGCCCTCCAGCAGTTTGTCGCCACGACCGGCGATCAGGTGAAAACCGTGCACAGCATCGTCGTCGTCCGTGCGCGTGCACAGCGGGAAGCGTGGCAAAACTCACTGAAGGAGTTGCGTGACCAGGCGGCCGATGCCGTCGAGAAGGCCCGCGGCGAACTCGATGCCGCGTTCGATCACCTTTCCACTGAGGCCGAGAAATTTCAAGCGCGTATCGGTGAGGTCAAGGACGCCGGCGATGAATCCTGGCGTGCCGTCAAGCAGGGCTTCGCCGATGCCAAGGCCGCTCACGCCGTCACGGTCGAGAAAATCAAGGATGCCTTTTCCAAGGTTCTCTGAACCTAGGCGCCACGTTGCTTTTGTTTCAGCTTATCAGGAGAAATCACCATGAAACTTCGCTTTTCCACGATCGCCTCGGCGTTGCTCGTTCAAGCAGCGTTGCTGTCGGTTCCTCCCACCTTTGCACAAAATGCAAAAGCACAGGCCGATTCAGCCGCCACACAGAAGGAGCCCTCAAGGGTTCACCAAGCACTGGCGTGGTCGCAGGATCGGCTGGCCCAGCTTGATGCCAACATTACTGTTCTGGAAAAAGACGCCAGCCGGCTCCGGGGCGAGGCGCGCACCAAGGCCGATGTGGCGTTGGCGGACCTGCGCAAGCAGCGGGATGCCTATCGCCGCCGGGCTCAAGATGCTGCTGCCAACGCAAATAAGTGGAGCGATGCCCAGATCACCGAAGCACGCCAGGCACTCGACAACGATTGGGTCACCTTCCAGGCCGCCCGAGACAAGTATCTTGAAGAAAGCAAGACCAGCATCGCTACGCAGCGTGCCGTACTGGAGGCGGAACTGAATGCGCAGCAGAAAGCGCTTGCTGGATTGCGTGCCGACGCGACCAAGCTCGCGGCAGATCAGCGCGCAGCCATTGAAGCGCGTATTGCTGCACTGAATGCAGATGTGGAGGAGACCAAGGCCCGAGTCTCGAAAGCCTCAGCCGAGGTATGGCAGACAACGAAAAAGAGCTATGGGGAAGCCCAGCGGCTTTTCTCTGAGACCTATGCGTCTATCCGCCAGTCCATCGACGAGGCTAAAAAGTAATTTCCCTAATGCAGGAGACGCAGACATGTCCTGCGCATTCTCGTCTCTGGCGTATGTGCAGATGCATGGGAAGGTGACAGCCGGAAAATTCTATTGAAGAGGAAAGGCGATGAATCTGGCAAATGAAATCAAAGCCCTTGGCGTACAGATCGCCGAGCAAGCTCGCCAACGGCCAAAGCCGGATGATGAAGCCCCGCCTCCCATCGAAGAAGCGACCTGCGTCGGCGAAGCACGTTCTCAATTGCACGATGCTGACGCTTTCTTGAAAGCTGTAAACGAAACCCTTGATGAGTTTGCGGACGATCTGAATAGGCACCCGCGCTTGACGGCGCTGGCCGCGCTTGGCATCGGCCTGGCTGCGGGCATCGTCATCGGTTACCAGGCTCGATAACCGATTGAAAGGTCTCCCATGTCGACTCTCAACTCTGCAAAACTCTATGGCCGCATAGCATTTCTGCGCCGCCAAGTCCTGCTTCGACAACTCATTCGGCGCAGCGTCACCGCCGCTCTGGCTGTCGCGGCGTTCATCGTTACCTCCGGGCTGGCGACTTATGCGCTGTTCCTGGCCATCAAAGCTCCTCTCGGCGATCTCGGGGCAACACTGGTAATCGCTACCCTTTACTTGGTTGCGGCGCTCATTTTGCTGGGCTACACCTTGCATGAGCCACATTCCCCTGAAATGGAGGCACTTGCCGAGATGGAGGCCGCCGCGCTTGAAACAGTCACGGCCGATACGCAAGGCATCGTGCAACTGGCCACCGTAGCCGGCCACCGGATCGAGAATCTTGGCAGCAGCTTGACTCTCGGCGTTGGCATTCTGGGCGCGCTTCGCAAGCTCCTGGCTTCTCGAAAGCCTTAAAGAATGGGGCGAAACCGACCGGCTGTGCCGGTGAGCGCTCACAAGAAGAATGCACCGCGAAACGTCGATCTGTGCCAACGCGGAACTCAGTTATCACGGCAAGGATTTGCCAGCTACCCAGTGAGGAAGGGGACGCATGGAACTTCGTCACTTGCGCTGCTTTCTGGCCGTGGCCGAAGAGCTCCATTTCGCCCGCGCCGCCGAGCGGTTACATATCGAGCAGTCCCCACTGTCGCGTGCCATCAAGGATCTGGAAGAGGAGTTGGGCACACAGCTATTCTCCCGCACAACACGCAGCACTCGTCTGACGCACGCAGGAACGCTCTTTCTGGAGCACGTACCACGTGTTTTCGCCGCCATTCAGCAGGCTCGCGATAGTGTGAAAGCAGCCGCCAACGGCTTCCACGGCCAACTGCGCATCGCTGTATCTGACAGCATTACACCGACATGCTTTTCAGCCCTCTTGGCCCGCTGCCGACAGGAAGAGCCTGAGACTGAGATTCGCCTGAGCGAGGTCCCCTTGTCGCAGCAGATCAAAGGACTGCACGACGATCTCTACGACATAGGGTTTGCCCAGTTGGATGAAGCGGGTGATGGGCTTGTTGCTGAACCCATTTGGCACGATCCGTTGATGGTGGCAGTTCCTGCGCGTCACCCCTTGCTCGCCTACAAGCGTGTGCCTTTGGACGAGGTGTTGCGTTATCCCCTGGCGCTCAGCGATGCGCGTGTATGCGAAGGACATGCACGTCAAATTGAGCGCGCGTTACGTCAGTCAAGTCTGGAGCCGTTGATCGCCGAACGAGTTGCATCTTTCGATCTGATGATGACTCTGGTATCGGCGGGCTTTGTGCTGGGGCTGGCGGGCGCATCGCAGATTGCCGCCAGCCGTGAGCCCAGTGTAGTGGCCAGACCTCTGGCTGGTCGTTCGCACAAGCTCACGACTTTCCTGTTGCGCGTGGATAACGATCCGTCAGATGCCTTGGCTCGTTTCATCGAACGAGTCCTTGCCATTGATCCCCCAAGAGGAAAGACCTCTGCTGCACTTGAACGAACTGATCCACCGGAGGAAATCGAGTGATGAAGAAGATCATCCCGCTTCTACTTGCTGCAATGTTGGTGGCCTGCGGAAAATCCGAACCGGCCAAGACGAGCACCACGTCCGGGCTGACCGAAACGGTCGATTCGCTCGTCGCCAATCCAGAACGGTTGAAGGCGCTGCGCCAGCAGTGCAAGACCGACCGTGCGAAGCTCGGCGACGAACTCTGCAACCGAGTGGCCGAAGAGACAAACCAACATTTTCTTGGCGACGGCAAAACACCCTACACGCCGCAGAAGGAGCAACCTAAGTTCTGATCGTGGATGATTCGCCACGAAACTACGCTTATTTTCTCGATACGCCGCAATGCGCCTTTGCTTGCGGCGTTTTTATTGGTTTTGCCAGCGCATGAATTGATGCTTTTTAAGGCATCTTTGTCCCGATAACGGTCTTTGACCGGCTTAGATCTGACCACGATCCTGATGACAACGGCACATCTTCGTGCCACTTGCCACATGGGAGAAATCGGAGGCCAGAATGCAAGGTCAAGGTGTGCTGTTCGGGCAGATCGTTGCTGTTTTCAGCATCGTAATCGCCGGTGTGTGGAGCGCCACACAATGGACAGCCGCCGCCCTGGGCTACCAACTACGCCTGGGTTCGCCGTGGTTCGATTTTTTCGGCACGCCGGTCTATCACCCCTGGCGGCTGTTCGAGTGGTGGTTCTTCTTCGACGCCTACGCGCCGCATGTCTTCGACATCGGCGGAGCGATTGCCGGCGCCAGCGGCTTGGTTGCCGTACTGGTCGCCATCGGCATGTCGGTCTGGCGTTCGCGGCAATCGAAACTGGTCACGACCTACGGTTCGGCACGCTGGGCTGATGCCAAGGACATGCGCAAAGCTGGCCTGAATCAGCCCGTCGGCATTTTTCTCGGCCTGCATGATGGCCAGTACCTGCGGCACGAAGGGCCGGAACACGTTCTGACCTTTGCACCGACGCGCTCCGGAAAAGGTGTCGGCCTCGTAGTGCCAACGCTTCTGTCCTGGCCCGCATCTGCCGTCATTCACGACATCAAGGGCGAGAACTGGCAGATCACCGCCGGCTGGCGCTCGCGCTTCTCGCACTGCCTGCTGTTCAACCCCACCGATTCCAAGTCAGCGGCCTACAACCCGCTGCTGGAGGTTCGGCGCGGAGCCCATGAGGTGCGCGACGTGCAGAACATTGCCGACATCCTGGTTGATCCCGAAGGCGCACTGGAGCGCCGCAACCATTGGGAGAAGACTTCGCACGCCTTACTGGTCGGCGCCATCCTGCACGTGCTCTACGCAGGCGAGGACAAGACGCTGCGCGGCGTCGCCAACTTTCTGTCCGATCCGGCGTGCCCGTTCGAGCTGACGTTGCACCGGATGATGACGATGCGCCACCTGGGCGATGCACCGCATCCCGTCGTCGCGTCCGCTGCGCGTGAGGTGTTGAACAAGTCGGACAACGAGCGGTCGGGCGTGTTGTCCACGGCCATGTCGTTCCTCGGCCTATACCGCGACCCCACCGTGGCCGAAGTCACTTCGCGCTGCGACTGGCGCATTGCCGACCTGATCGCGTCCGAGCATCCCGTCTCGCTGTACCTCGTCGTGCCGCCGTCCGACATCAGCCGCACGAAGCCGCTGGTACGCCTGATCCTCAACCAGATCGGCCGGCGTCTGACCGAATCGCTCGATGGCAGCGACGGCATCGCCCGCCGCCACAAGTTGTTGCTGATGCTCGACGAGTTCCCTGCGCTGGGCCGCCTCGACTTCTTCGAGACGGCGCTTGCCTTCATGGCCGGCTACGGCATCCGCAGTTTCCTCATCGCGCAGTCGCTCAACCAGATCGACAAAGCCTACGGCCAGAACCATTCCATTCTCGACAACTGCCATGTACGCGTGACGTTCGCCACCAACGACGAACGCACTGCCAAGCGCATCTCCGAGACTCTAGGCACGGCCACCGAACTGCGCGCGCAACGCAACTACGCCGGACATCGTCTCGCGCCGTGGTTAGGCCACCTGATGGTGTCACGCCAGGAAACGGCGCGCCCGTTGCTCACACCGGGTGAGGTGATGCAGCTTCCGCCGGACGAAGCCGTGGTGATGGTATCCAGCGTGGCGCCGATCAAGGCAAAGAAGCTGCGCTACTACGCGGACACCAATTTCAAGCGGCGCGTACTGCCGCCGCCTACGCTCGCAGCCGGACGCTATGCAGATGCGCCGCCATCACGGCCTGACGACTGGAGCGAGCTGACGATTCCAGCCGTACCCGTCGCGCCTGCTGCCGTGGACCTGGCAGGCAATGACACAGGCACCGCCGATGACGGCGGCCCACGCCGGCAGCCCGAACTGTCCGAGATCGCCGAGTACCACCCCGAGCAGGAGCCCGCCAGCAACGACTTGGCGCTGCTTGATGACGACGACTTGCCGCTGCCGCTTCCCCGCCAGCTCGATCCGGCCATGCAGCGCACGGCCCGGCTGGCTTCCCTCGACCCCGACGACGGAATCCAGCTATGAGCCAATACCGCCTCAACCTGTTCATCCCGCACGAACACGCCAAGCGCCTGGACGAACTGGCCGCCAAGAAGGGCGTATCCAAGTCGTCCATCGTCGCGGCGGCACTGGCGTCCTGGCTGTCGCCGGACGCCGGCGATCAGCGCGAGGCGGCGATTGCCAAGCGGCTGGATCGGCTGTCTCGCCAGTTCGAGCGACTGGAGCGCGACCAGAACATCGAGATCGAGACGCTGGCGCTGTTCGTTCGCTACTTCCTCACCGTCAGCACGCCAGTGCCCGAGGCCCATCAAGAGGCCGCGCGCGCCCAGGGCAAGGCCCGCTTCGAGCAGTTCGTCGAACAACTCGGCCGCCACCTGCTGCGTGGGCGCAGCCTGGTGCGTGACGTGGTGGATGAACTTCAACCCGACACTGCACGGCTGGACGAAGCGGCAGCGTTGGCCGAAGCCCAGGAGCGCGCCTCATGAGCGCGCAACCCGAGTCCTTCGCCACCACCTCGCTCGACCGGCGCATCCGCATGCTGCGCACGGCCATGGGGCCAGTGATTGCCGCTGCGCTGGAAGATTCGGACGTGGTGGAGATCATGCTCAACCCCGACCGGTCGCTGTGGGTGGATCGCCTGTCGTCTGGCCGCGCACCGCTGGGCGTGGAACTGTCCGAGGAGGACGGCGAACGCATCATCAGGCTGGTCGCCGCGCATGTCGGCGCGGAGGTGCATCGCGGCCAGCCACTCTTGACCGCAGAGCTGCCCGAGACGGGCGAACGCTTCGAGGGCATCCTGCCGCCCGCCGCACCGGGACCGGCCTTCGCGCTGCGCAAGCGGGCCGTGAACATCATCGGCCTGGATCGCTACGTCGCCGACGGCATCCTGACCGTCGCACAAGCGGAGTTCCTGCGCCGCGCGGTACGCGAGCGCCACAACATACTGATTGCCGGCGGCACCAGTACCGGCAAGACCACGCTGGCGAACGCCTTGCTCGCTGAGATCGCCGCTACCGGCGACCGCGTGCTGGTGCTCGAAGACACCATTGAGCTGCAATGCGCCGCCCGCGACCATGTGCCGCTGCGTACGCGCGCGGGCGTCGTGTCCATGACCGAGTTAGTGCGTGCCACGATGCGGTTGCGCCCCGACCGCGTGGTCGTGGGCGAAGTACGTGGTGGCGAGGCACTGGATCTCATCAAGGTCTGGGGAACTGGTCATCCCGGTGGCATCGCCACCATTCATGCCGGTTCCGCGCTGGGCGCGCTGCTGCGCCTGGAACAGTTGGTTCTCGAAGTCGCGGTGAATCCGCCGCGCGCACTGATCGCCGAGGCGGTGAACGTCGTCGTGTTCATCGTCGGCCGTGGCCGCAAGCGCCGCATCGAAACCATTGCCCGTGTCGCCGGCTTCGACGGCGTGGGCTATCGCTTGGCGGACGTGCTGGAAACACCGTTCCCAGAGCTGCTGCCGCCTTCTTCCATCGTTCCTTCCCTCGCGCTCAACCACTCTGGAGAACTGCCATGACGCACGCCCATGCTTTCCGCTTTTCTGTAAATCCGGTTTCGACCATCGCTCGCCTGCGCCGTCTGGCCGGGCCGGCGCATCACGGCCTGCTGCTGGCCGCCGCGATGCTGACGATGGCCGGCACCGCGAAGGCGGCCGGCTCCTCGATGCCCTGGGAAGGGCCGCTCCAGTCCATCCTCGACTCCATCCAGGGGCCGGTGGCGCGGATCATCGCCGTCATCATCATCATTTCGACGGGCCTGGCGCTGGCCTTCGGCGACACGTCAGGGGGCTTTCGAAAGCTGATCCAGATCGTGTTTGGTCTGTCCATCGCCTTCGCCGCGTCTTCATTCTTCCTGTCGTTCTTCAGTTTCTCCGGTGGGGCCGTCGTATGAGCACGGCCAACGACCTGCCGGGCTTCGAGATTCCGCTACATCGCTCGCTCACGGAGCCCATCCTATTGGGAGGTGCGCCGCGCACCGTGGCGATTGCCAACGGCACGCTGGCCGCCGCCGTGGGCTTAGGGCTTCAACTGTGGATTCCCGGACTGGTGCTCTGGATCGTCGGCCATTCGCTGGCGATGTGGGGCGCGCGCGTCGATCCGCAGTTCATGCAGGTGTTTGCCATGCACCTGAAGCACAAACCGCTGCTGGACGTGTGAGGACCATGCCATGTTGAACCTCTCCGAATACCGCCAGCGCCCAGCCTTGCTCGCCGACTGGTTGCCGTGGGCTGGGTTGGTCGCACCGGGCGTGGTGCTGAACAAGGACGGAAGTTTCCAGCGCACGGCGCGCTTTCGCGGGCCGGACCTGGACAGCGCGACGCAAGGCGAGCTGATCGCCACCACAGCACGATTGAACAACGCGCTGCGCCGTCTCGGCGCCGGCTGGGCGCTGTTTGTCGAAGCCGAACGCCGGTCCGCCGTGGAGTATCCGCACTCGGATTTCCCGGAGCCGCTGTCCTGGCTGGTGGACGAGGAGCGACGCGCTACGTTCGAGGAATCGGGCAGCCACTTCGAGAGCGTCTATCACTTCACGTTGCAATACCTCCCGGCAGAAGAATCCCGCGCCCGTGCGGCCAAGCTGCTTTACGAGAACACCCCCACGCAAGGCGTGGACTGGCGCGAACGCTTGTCGGCCTTCGTGGCGGAAACCGACCGCATCTACGACTTGCTCGACGGTGTGATGCCGGAGATCGCCTGGCTCGACGACAGCCAGACGCTGACCTACCTGCACGCGACCGTCTCGACGCGGCGCTATTCGGTGGTGGTGCCGGAAGTGCCGTTCCATCTCGATGCGTTGCTGGCCGATGCGCCGCTGATCGGAGGCCTCGCGCCGATGCTGGGCGACCAGCACCTGCGCGTGGTAACCGTGCGCGGCTTCCCGACCTCGACCTGGCCGGGAATTCTGGATGACCTCAACCGACTGGGCTTTGCCTACCGCTGGAGTACGCGATTCCTTTGCATGGACAAGGCCGAAGCCGAAAAGGAGCTGAGCCGCTTGCGTCGGCAGTGGTTCGCCAAGCGCAAGAACGTCCTTGCGCTACTGCGCGAAACCATCTTCCAGCAGGAGAGCCCGCTGGTCGATACCGACGCCAACAACAAGGCTGGCGACGCCGATGCAGCCCTGCAGGAGCTGGGCAGCGATCAAGTCGCCTTTGGCTACGTCACGGCGACCGTCACCGTGTTCGATACCGATGGCGAGGTGGCCGATGAGAAGCTGCGCAGGGTGGAACGCATCATCCAGGGGCGGGGCTTCGTCACGATCCCGGAGACGCTGAACGCCGTGGAGGCCTGGCTGTCATCGGTGCCGGGCAACGCCTACGCCAATGTACGCCAGCCCATCGTATCGACGCTGAACCTCGCGCACCTGATGCCGGTGTCGGCCGTGTGGGCCGGGCCGGAAAAAAACGAGCACCTCGACGGGCCGCCGCTGATCGTCACGCGCACCGAGGGCGCGACGCCGTTCCGGCTGGTGACGCACATCGGCGACGTGGGGCATACGCTGGTGGCCGGCCCGACCGGCATGGGCAAGTCAGTTCTGCTCGCCACGCTGGCGATGCAGTTCCGCCGCTATCCCGGCTCGCGCATCTTCGCCTTCGACATGGGGCGCTCCATGCGCGCCACCATCCTCGGCCTGGGCGGCGAGCACTACGACCTGGGTGCTGACGGAGCGATTGCTTTCCAACCGCTCGCGCGCATCGACGGGGAAGGCTACCGCACCTGGGCGGCCGAATGGATCGAAGGTCGGCTGCGGCACGAGGGCGTGGCCATCGGCCCCGACGAGAAGGTGGCGATCTGGTCGGCGCTCGGCAGTCTCGCCGGTGCACCCGTGGAGCAGCGCACGCTGACCGGGTTCTCCGTGCTGCTGCAATCCAACGCCCTGCGCCAGGCGCTCGCGCCCTATGTCCTGGGCGGCGCGCACGGCAAGCTGCTGGATGCCGACCGCGACCGGCTGGGCGCGGGCGGCGTGCAGTGCTTCGAGATGGAGGAGCTGATGCACAGCAAGGCTGCGGTGCTGGCCGTGCTGGGCTATCTGTTCGCGCGCTTCGACGAGCGTTTCGACGGGGCGCCGACGCTGCTGATTCTCGATGAAGCTTGGTTGTTCCTAGACGACCCGGTGTTCGCGGCGCGCATTCGCCAGTGGCTCAAGACACTGCGCAAGAAGAACGTCAGCGTCATCTTCGCCACGCAGTCGCTGGCCGACATCAAGGACTCGACCATCGCGCCCGCGATCATCGAGAGCTGCGCCAGCCGCATCTTCCTGCCCAACCCGCAGGCGACCGAACCGCAGATTCGCACGATCTACGAGGGCTTCGGGCTCAACAGCCGCCAGATCGAGATAGTCGCCACCGCCCAGCCCAAGCGTGACTACTACTACCAGTCGCGTCTGGGCAACCGTCTGTTCGATCTGGACCTCGGGCCGGTCACGCTCGCCTTCGCGGGCGCTTCGACGCCCCAAGACCAGCGCGCTATCGACGCTGTGCTGCGCGATGCCGGGACACCCGGTTTCGCGGGCGCCTGGCTGCGTCATCGCGGCCTTGATTGGGCGGCCGACCTGTTGCCGTCCGCTCCCTCGGCTGCTTCCTTCCTTGCTTTCCAACCTCTGGAGGTTTCGCCATGAAAAAACGTCTTCTTGCCGTCGCTGTCGCTGCCTTGATCGGTGTCATGCCGGTCGCACAAGCGCAATGGGTCGTCATCGACCCCACGAATCTGGCCCAGAACATCCTGACGGCCGCGCATACGCTGGAGCAGATCAACAACCAGATCCGACAGCTCCAGAACGAAGCGCAGTCCTTGATGAACGAGGCCCGGAATCTCGCAAGTCTGCCGTTCAACGTGGTCAGTCGTTTGCGGGCCAACCTGGACACGACGCGGCAACTGATCACCCAGGCGCAGGGGTTGGCCTATGACATGCAGAGCATGAATCAGCAGTTCGCGCAGTTGTACCCACAGCAGTATGCGGCCACCGTGAGCGGCAATCAGATGTATCAGGACGCGCATCAGCGTTGGCAAAACACGCTGACCGGCCTGCAAACTGCCCTGCAGATGCAGGCGCAGGTGTCGCAGAACCTGAGCCAGGATGAAGGTGTGCTGGCTGATCTGGTCGATCAGAGCCAGTCGGCCACCGGCGCCTTGCAGGCCATGCAGGCCACCAACCAGCTCCTGGCCCTGCAAGCCAAGCAGTCCATCCAGACCCAGCAGCTCCAACTCACGCAAGGTCGTGCGGCCTCGTTGGAACTGGCTCGGCAAGCCGCCGCAGTTGAGCGTGGACGCGAGGTGACGCGCCGCTTCATCGGCAGTGGCACGGCGTACACGCCGCAGTCCGTGAACTTCTACGGCAACTGACGGATACGGCCATGAACGACGTTTCCGTCATCGACCGTTTCCTCAATGTCTTCTCCACGTACATCGATTCGGGGTTCGGCCTGCTGCACGGTGAAGTCGCGTTCCTGACCGCGACGCTGGTAGCCATCGACATGACCCTGGCCGGGCTCTACTGGGCGCTGGCCAATGCCACCGGCCAGGGCGAAGACGTGATGGCCAAGCTCCTGCGCAAGGTGCTCTACGTCGGCGCCTTCGCCTACATCATCGGCAACTTCAACTGGCTGGCGAGCATCGTATTCCGGTCCTTCGCTGGCCTGGGCCTAACGGCTTCCGGTTCGACGTTGACCATGGCGACCTTTCTGCAGCCGGGGCGTCTGGCCAAGACCGGTATCGACGCTGCTGCGCCGATCCTGCAACAGATCAGCGAGATGGCCGGGTTCCCGGAGGTGTTCATCAACATCGCGCCCATCGTGGTGATGTTCCTCGCCTGGCTGATCGTCATCATCAGCTTCTTCGTGCTGGCGGTGCAGCTCTTCGTCACGCTGATCGAGTTCAAGCTGACCACGCTTGCCGGCTTCGTGCTGGTGCCGTTCGCACTCTGGAACAAGACCGCCTTCCTCGCCGAAAAGGTGCTCGGCAACGTGGTGTCCTCGGGCATCAAGGTGCTGGTGCTGGCCGTGATCGTGGGCATCGGCACGGGGCTGTTCGCCGAGTTCCAGGTCACGCCCAGTGAACCCACCGTCGACCACGCGCTGGTGGTGATGCTGGCTTCGCTCGCCATGCTCGCGCTCGGCATCTTTGGGCCGGGCATCGCTACCGGACTGGTGTCCGGGGCGCCGCAGCTCGGTGCGGGTGCGATGGCCGGTGCAGCGATGGGCGCAGCCGGTACGGCCGTTGCGATCGGAGCTGCTGCAACCGGCGTGGGTAGTGCCGTGGCGGCTGGGGCGCGTATGGCACCGGCTGCCGCCAAGATGGTCGGCAGTGGTGCGCGTGCGGCGGCTTCGACTGCGGGCAGTGCGCGCTCGGCATATCAAGCGGGTTCTGCCGCAGCAGGCGGTGGCCTCAAGGGTGCAGCTGCCGGTGTGGGCAACGTTGCCAAGACCGGCGCGCAGGCAGTCGGCCAGAAGGCTGCCGATGGCATGCGCTCAATGAAGGAGCGCGTGGCATCCGCCTTTCGTTCCGACGATGCGAAGCCTGCATCTGGTGGTGCCGCAACCGGCCAATCCGCCGCCAGCGAAGCCAATTCCGGCAGTGCCGACCCGCAGCAGCAGGCGCAACCCGCCTGGGCCAAGCGCCTGCACCGTCGCCAGCAGATTGGCCATGCCGCGTCCACTGCCACCCACACGTTGCGCGGGGGCGACGGTGGTGGTTCAAGCAGTGGCCCGAGTTTGCACAGTTCCGACGACTGAAGCGATTCATAAGGAGAACAAACCATGCGATTCAAACGACCGCAGGTGCGCTATGCCGATACGCCGCAGCCTGCCACTCCCTATCAATCCGCCGCCCAGGTGTGGGACGAGCGCATCGGCTCGGCCCGTGTTCAGGCCAAGAACTGGCGACTGATGGCCTTCGGTTGTCTGGTGCTTGCGCTGTTGATGGCTGGTGGCCTGGTCTGGCGCTCGGCGCAGTCCATCGTCACGCCCTATGTGGTGGAAGTGGATCAGGCCGGCCAGGTTCGGGCGGTTGGCGAGGCCGCCACGCCGTACCGGCCGAACGATGCGCAGATCGCCTATCACCTGGCGCACTTCGTCGTGCTGGTTCGTTCGCTGTCCATCGATCCCATCGTCGTGCGGCAAAACTGGCTCGACGCCTACGACTACACCACAGACCGCGGCGCAGCCGTGCTCAACGAGTACGCGCGTACCCATGACCCGTTCGCGCGTGTTGGCAAGGAGTCGGTCACGGTGCAGATCACCAGCGTCGTGCGTGCCAGCGATGCGTCTTTCAACGTGCGCTGGACCGAGCAGCGCTTCGTCAACGGTGCGCCTGCCGGCACCGAACGCTGGAACGCCGTGATTTCCACCGTCCTGCAAACCCCGCGCACCGAGCAGCGTTTGCGCAAGAACCCATTGGGCATCTACGTCAACGGATTGTCGTGGAGCCGCGAACTCGATGCTGCTGAAGGAGCCAAGCCATGAACCCGTCTTTCCGTCTTTACGCTTTTGTGTTGATGCTTGCAGCCTCTGCACTGTCGTTGCAGGGCTGCGCCACGAAGGGCACGCCGCCGCCGATCATCACGCTTGATGAGGCGATGCAGGCTCAGCCGTTGCCTGAGCCGCCCAAGCCGGTTGAGGTGGTGGAGGTGCCGAAGGTACTGCCGATGCCGGCGCAAATGAAGCCGCTGCCGGAAAGCGGCGAGCCCAAGGTTGCACCGGAACCTGCTGACGAGAAGTTGCGAGTATCGCGGGCCAACGCCGAAGCGCGCATCGCGCCCACACGCGAAGGCTACGTCAACGCCATCCAGGTCTGGCCTTTTACCGACGGCGCGCTGTACCAGGTCTATGCGGCCCCCGGACGGGTGACGGTGATTTCTCTGCAACCTGGCGAGGAACTGATCACGGTCGCCGCTGGCGACACGGTACGCTGGATTGTCGGTGACACCTCCAGCGGCACGGGTGATGCGCTGCACGTCAGCGTGCTGGTCAAGCCGATCCGCTCGGGCCTCAAGACCAATCTGGTCGTCACCACCAGTCGGCGCACTTACCTGATCGAGCTGACCTCGACCGAGCGTGCCTGGATGGCTTCGGTGTCCTGGGAATACCCGAAAGACCGGATGCTGGCCCTACAACGCCAGGCACAGGCCGCGCAAACGACCGCACCAGTCGATACCGGCCTGTCGCTGGAGAAGATCCGCTTCCGCTACGCCATCAGCGGCAGCACGCCGCCGTGGAAACCGCTGCGCGCCTTTGACGACGGCGAGAAGGTCTATGTCCAGTTCCCGTCGGGCATTGCGCAAGGTGAGTTGCCGCCGCTGTTCGTGATCGGCGCGCAGGGCGACGGGCAACTGGTCAACTACCGTTTCCGTTCGCCGTACTACATCGTGGATCGGCTGTTCGGCGCGGCCGAGCTGCGCTTGGGCGGTGGAAAGGGAAGCGATGGGGGCGAAGTGGTGCGCATCGAGCGCACGGATGGGGTCGTGGGCGCAACGCGGGGGAACTGACCATGAGCCAGAACGATACCTCGGACATTCCCGTTCCCGACGCCGCCCCGAAAGTCGCGCCAGAGAATGTGGCGCTGCGCGCCCAGCCGCGTCCGGTGACGCGCCTGAACCGGCGCACATTGGCGATCCTGGCCGGTGGCCTCGCCGTAGCCGTGTTGGGCGTGACCATGTGGTCGCTGCAACCGCGCAAGCGCAGTGCAGGCGAACAGGCCGAGCTTTACAACGTGGATCGCGTTTCTCGCTCGGAAGGACTGGACCAGCTTCCGACCGATTACTCCAAGCTGCCTCGGGCTTTGCCCACCCAGGTGCCTGAGCTGGGACCGCCACTGCCAGGCGACTTGGGGCCGGCCATTGTGAAGTCGCAATCGCCAGTCACCCCCACCTACACGCCGCCGGGCCACGCTCCAGCTAACGCCGAGCACGACGCGCAGCGCAAGGAGGCCGAAGCGGCGGCGGGGGCGTCGGTGTTCTTCCGATCCAGCAACCAGCGTGCGGCTGCCGCGCCAACACAGATGGCTGCTGCCACTCCGTCGTCCGGTCTTGCGGGCTTCGATCCGATGGCTGCCGGGCCGGCCTCGACGGCGGCGCAGCCGGCCGATCCGACAGCCGTACAGAACCGGCAAGACCAGAAAGAGGCTTTCCTGAAAGCCGGTTCCACGGAAACCCGCAATTCCGGGAATCTGAGAATGCCAGCTTCCCCATACCAGGTTATGGCCGGGACGGTGATCGCAGGGGCGCTGGTCACGGGGATCAAGTCGGATTTGCCGGGCGACGTGATCGCCACGGTGACGGAGCCGGTCTACGACACGGCCACCGGCAAGTTTCTGCTGATCCCGCAAGGCTCGCGCATCCTTGGTCGCTACAACAGCCAGGTGAGCTATGGGCAGAGCCGGGTGCAGGTGGTATGGAACCGGGTCATCCTGCCCGATACGTCCTCGCTGACGCTGGACAACCTAGCCGGTGCCGACCCCGCTGGCAACTCTGGCCTGGAGGATGGTGTCGATTGGCATTGGGATCGCATCTTCGCCGGTGCTGCGCTGACGACGCTGCTGGGTGTCGGTGCCGAGCTGGCCGCGCCGGAGAACCGACAGAACGGCGATCGCGTCATCAACGCCGGACGCAATAGCTTGCAGGACAGTGTGAATCAAGTCGGACAAGAGATGACCCGGCGCAACCTCAACATCCAGCCCACGTTGACGGAACGGCCCGGCTTGCCGGTGCGCATCATCGTCAACCGGGATCTGGTGCTGCGCCCATATCAGCCGTTGTTCTTCAATCGGGGGACTTCACGATGAGCACGACACGCAAGCTGCGGCTGGGGCCGTTGCCCAAGACCGAGAGCATCAAGCTGACCTTTACGTGCCCGACCAGCCTCAAGGCCGACCTCGACCGCTACGCCGCGCTGCATGCACAGGCCTACGGCGATGCGGTCGATGCGGCTACGCTGATTCCGCACATGCTGGAGGCGTTCATGGCGGGAGATAGAGGGTTCAAGAAACCCATGACTATCCGTCCAAAGCACAAAGAGCCCGCAGAAGAAAGCCGCTCCCCGAAGGAAGCGGCTTGAATTGGTGCCCGAGGCCGGAATCGAACCGGCACGACCGTGAGGTCGAGGGATTTTCTTACCACTTCGGCTTTCGCCGCCAGCGTATGCGCTGTTCGTGGTCTGGAGCACGCCTTCACCATAGCCTTGCGGCCGTAGGTGCCCGCCGTCTGCTCTCTACACCTTCCCAACCATGGAGGCTGGGCTTGGCTCGGCGTTGGCTCGGATGCCGGAGCATCCAGGGCTTTCGCCGAATTTGACGGGCTTCACTTCGGGCGTTTCCCCCCGAAGGCTCAAATTGTTTAAGTCCCTTGTGTCTACCGATTTCACCACTCGGGCATTACATGATGCGCGGGAGCCTACACCACTTTCTGCTGGCTCCTGCTTGGCTCCTGAGCATCAAGCCGAGCCGCGAAGCTACGCCTTGAATGCTCGCAAACCGTTGCCACTATTGACTTTCCACCCTGGCGGCAAAAGCAAAAATGACTTGACAAAACAGATTTTAAGCCACAGCATGGAGTCCGCACCGGGGTAACTCTGGGCTTGGATACAGCTTGCTGTGGCAGGTTTTCCGTAGAGCCAACGTCTTGGATCATATGCCGGTGCGCGATGCAAACCGCCCCGG
>Ga0255336_101049_pt1 | contig 25574 bp, 17 predicted proteins | sample MeOH1_35cm_T3_17_FD_189102 | JGI IMG/M metagenome (GOLD analysis project Ga0255336, IMG submission 189102) | Sandy soil microbial communities from University of British Columbia, Vancouver, Canada - MeOH1_35cm_T3_179 | ecosystem: Engineered > Artificial ecosystem > Sand microcosm > Unclassified ...
CTCACGCTAACCGAGTTGGCCGCGCTCGCCGATCTGAGCGTGCCGCATTTCAAGGTGCTGTTTCGCGAGACGCTCGGTGTGCCGGTGCATCAGTACGTGGTGCGGCGGCGAGTCGAGCGGGCGAGAACGCTATTGCTCGAAGGCCGCCTGAGCGCAAGCCGGATCGCACTGGATACGGGCTTCGCGCATCAGAGTCACATGGCGCATTGGATGGGCAGGTTGCTGGGCGTCACGCCACGCGAGTTGATCAGATCGAGCCCGCATTCGGGCAGCATGATCGAACTCGATACGCTGAATACCCGCCGCATTGCGACGCCGCGATAAGCGTCAACCCGGCGCGGCACCCGTCAACTGCGAGTACACGTCGTGCGACAGTTGCAGCAGCGCCTGGCGATCGATCCCGCCCGACACCGCATAGCCAAAGTCGCCGTCGACCCAATAGAACACGTTCACCGGCCCGTCCTGATACAGCTTGAACGCGGTCGTGTTCGAATTCACCTGACGGCGCGAAATGCACAGCGTCACGCGCTCGCCGTTCGGTCCGCGATACATGAACTGCGCGGTGGGGCCGTCGGCGCCCGGCAGCAGGCGGCCGCCCGAGAGGTTGAAGCCGCTCTTCGAGAGCATCGGCGGATGAACATTCGTGCCGAGCCGGTTGGACAGCCATTGCACAAAATCCTGTTCGTGATCCGCGGTCATATCGGCCGGACGGTCGACGGCCGGCATATAGACCACGTGCGCCAGCGCCGCCTGCCGCGCGAATACTTCGGAACCGTCCGCGCTGACAGTCCGCGTGTCCGCGCGGCCGACGACCGGCGCCACGACGTCGCGCCCCATGTGCGTGCCCACACCGATACCCACGCCCAGCACCAGCGCCGCGGCCATGCCGGCGAACTGCGGCCAGTTGGCCGCGATGCGCCAGCGGCGCGGCGCGGGCGCCTGCAAGCGTTTGGGCACGGGCTCGTTCAGCACGCGGTCATAGCGCTCGTGGAACATGTTGTTCAGCGAGAAATAATCGCTGATACGCGCGGCCAACTCGGGGTTCTGTTCGAGCGCGCGCTCCACCTCGGCACGCCGTTCGTCGGACAGCGTGCCGTCCACGTAGGCGTGCAGTTCTTCTTCGCCGATCGGCGTCTGTTGGTCGCTCATCGCACCACCTGTAATCTTGCGCCGGGCTGTGTGCCCGCCATCAATGCCCGAAGCCGCTCGCGCCCGCGCGAAAGCCGCGACATCACCGTGCCGATCGGAATGTTCAGCGCAAGCGCCACGTCGGCATAGCTCATTTCCTCGAGGCCCACCAGCAGCACGACTTCGCGCTGTTCCATCGGCAGGCGCTGCAACGCGTAGTCGAGGTCGCGCATTTCCAGCGAGCGGATCTGGTCGGAGGGCACGGCGAATTCGCTTTCGTGGACGCTTTCGTCGTCGACCGCTACATGGACGGCGCGCGCCGACGCCTTGCGCGCCTGATTCGCGAAGACGTTGTGCATGATCGTGAACAGCCATGCGCGCAGGTCGGTGCCTTGCTGGAACATGCCGGTGCGGCCGAGCGCGCGTTCGAGCGTGTCCTGCACCAGATCGTCGGCGAGATCGCGATTGTTGATCAGCGCTCGCGCATAGCGCCGCAAGCGCGGCACATGCTCCATCAACTCGTCACGGACATCCATTTTTCATCCCAGTCGAGGGGCCTTTCGTGAGCACGGCAGCGGCGGCCGTCGCTCGGGCCGCCTGGAAGGGCAATTGATGCGGTTGAGAGGCGAACACGCGTGGGCGCATTTTATTCCGTTCGCGTGACATCGGATCGTCAGGTTGCGCCAAAGCTCAGTGCATCGTCATCGCGTCGGCGGCGCGCATCAGGCCGTGGGTGCGGGCTTCGCCGGCCACGACGAAACGCTGCCGCCGCGCCGTCCACGTCAGCAGACGGACCGCGCCGATGCGGCGCGCGCTCCATTGCGGCTGCGCCGGCGCGAGCAGCGCCAGGCTCGACATCACCACCACCGGCCGGTTGTCCCCGTTCAGATAGACGAATTCGCTGGCGCGCTGAAACGGGCCGAGCGACAGGGACCGCCGATCCACCAGCCGCAGTCCGATCGCCGTCAGATCCGGCGCCCAGGCGTCGGTTCGGGTCCGCGACGCGGCGGAAAAACCCGCGGCGTCGGTTTCGGCCAACGCCATGACGGCGGCATTGTCGAGCGCCTCGGCGGATACCTGGGTGGCGGCAAGCCAGCCGCTCGCGGTCACCGCCGCGAGCACGAGCGCCATCAGCGTGTTGAGCAGCCTGCTTCGACGCCGCGCCGCATTCAGGCGTTCGAGCGCGCGGCGCCAGGGCGCGACACGACTCGTCACCGGTTCGTCGGTGGTCTGAAAAGCCTGCTGGATCTGCGCGTTGAGCTTGCCGTAGAAGGCCACCCGGCGCGCTTCCGCCGGGTCCTTGCCGAGATAGTCCCGCAGGAAGGCGGCGCGTTCCGGCGTCAGCGTGCCGTCGGCGTAGGCCTGGATGTCGGCTTCTGAAAGCGGCGGGTCGGATGGGGCGTCGGTCGGGTTCATGGTGTCGGCGGTTGTCGGCGGTGGTCGAGTATCAGCCATGTGGGAGCGAACACACCCGGACGGCGGTTTATTCCATACGTTCGATGCGCGTTGTTCGCAGCGTCCGTCCGGACGCTATCCGGCGGCCGGTTTCGGCAGCACATGTGCTGCGCGTCGCCGCGCCTCGGAACGTGAGCAAACCGCTTCGCCGGCCGCTTTATTCCCGCTTCGAAGTTTGTTTTTTCGGAACCGTTGCCGCAGGAATAAAAGCCGCGAACGCGTGGTTTTCCCTCATGCAAACCCGCACAACACCCCCTGGAGTTCATCATGAAGAAGATCGCTTTTGCCGCATTGTCCGTTGTCGTTCTGGCCGCTTCATCGAGCGCTTTTGCACAAGGCAAGACCCGCGCCGAGGTGTACCAGGAACTGATCGAAGCGCAGGCGAACGGCCTGAACTACGTGACCGATGCATCGTATCCCGACGTGAGCCCTGTATTCGCGCAGCAGGTCGAGCAGCACAAGCAGGCACTCGCCGCGCAAGCGGCCGCCAACCGCGTCGCGAGCGGCAGCATGCCGACGGACAGCGCCGATTGAGCGGCGCGCGGCGTACTGCCGCCACAGCCAATTCCATCCGACGCGTAAAATGGCCGGTTACCACGGGCATTCGATGCCGGACGCAACCGCGCCGGCAGGCGCCGCCGAGCGCCTGCCGCGCCGCGTCTGTCCGCGCACGATGCCTTCGCCGGCTCGAATAGGATGGACCCTGATGTCGTCAGTTTTCTTTGATCGGGAACGGATCGCGGAATGGCTGGGTGACCATACCGTCGCCAAGGCGCGCCTGGTGGGCGCCGTCACTAACATGCAATGGCGCGGCACGACGCTGAGCGGCGACGTACAGGGCACGCAACCCAGTCCGTACAGAACGCGGGTGCGTTTTCGTAACGGCGGCGGATTGCCCTGGGCGCAGAGCGACTGCACTTGCCCCGTTGGCCGCAACTGCAAGCACGTTGCCGCGCTGCTGCTCGCCGCGCTCGAGTATCAGGACGAGATGGACCATGTCATCTACGTCGATGACGATGCCGACGACCGCGACGCTCAGCGCGGCGGTTACCGCCAGGCCCGATCCGCGGCGAAAGCGGAGCCCGCGGCGGGCGTGCGCCCCGAACTGGTGAGCTGGCTCGAACGGTTTCGCGCGCGCGCCGAAGCCGCCGATGCGCTCGCTCAAAAGGGCGGAGGCGCGCGCACCCAGACGCTCGCGTATCTGCTGAACTGGTCGAACTTCCACATGCGCCACGAAGTCGTGCTGTACCGCGCGCGCTGCGATGCCGACGGCACCATCTTCGAAGTCGACGAGCCCTGGAGCAATGTGGAGTCGGCGCTGCTCAAGCAACCGAAGTTTGTCTCCGACGAGGATCTGTCGATCCTGCGCGGCCTGTGGCTCGGCCGCTCGCGCGAGGATTTCGGCCAGTTCATTCTGCGCGGCACGAGCGGTGCGGAAATGCTGCAGAAGCTGATCGCGACGGGGCGTCTGTTCTTCGAGTTCGATCCCGAGCCCGGTCGGGAAGGACCGACGCCGTTGTCGCGCGGCGCCGACCGGCCCGGCCGGATCGAGTGGGAGCCGCTCGCGGACGAGCGTCTGCGGCCGGTGCTGTGCACCGAGCCGCGCGCGAGCATGGTCCTGCCGACCGAGCCGGTCTGGTATGTGGACGGCGCGGCGCATGAAGCCGGCATCGTGCAATCGTCGCTGCCGTTCCAGCAGTTGCCCGACTACCTGGCAATGCCGCCGATCTCGCTCGCCGAAGCGCCGCTGGTCGCCTCGGTGCTGCGCGAGATCGCGCCCGAACTGCCGCTGCCGCCCGCGCACGACGCGTCCGCGATTCGTGTGATCGACGTCGATCCGGTGCCGGTGCTCACGCTCAACAGCCACGCGCTGCCGTCGGCGGCCCGAGCCGCGCAGCGCAAGCCCGAAGCGGTCGAACTCGCCGGCGTGAGTTTCGATTACGACGGCGTCAGCATCAACGTCGACAGCAGCGTCACGCTCGTGCCGATGCCGGGCGGCGACGTCATCCATATCCGCCGCCGCTACGAGGCCGAGAAAAAACGCCTGCTCGAACTGCGCAAGACGGGCTTGCAGAAAGTGCCCACGAGCCGCGTCTACGGCGCGCGGCTGTTGCCCGACACGATGCTCGGCCTGCCCGATGCCGACGCCTGGTCCACGTTCGTCAACCACGCGGTGCCGGATCTCGTGAGCAAGGGCTGGCGCGTGACGATGGCGCCCGAGTTCCGCTACAACGTCATCGAGATCGACGCAATCGACGGCACCGCGCACCAGGCGGGCGACGGCTGGTTCGATCTGGAGATGGGCATCCGCATCGGCGAGCGCAACGTGCGGCTCGAACCGCTGCTCGCCGATCTGTTCCGGCGTGACCGGCGCTGGCTCGGCGGCGCGCTCGACAGCATCGCCGACGAAGAGCCGATCGAACTCAAGACCGAAGAAAACAAGCGTCTGCGCTTGCGCGCCGATCGTCTGAAGCCGGTGGTGCGCGTGCTGGTCGACCTGTTCGACGCGCTCGGCGGTTCACTCGCCGACGGCGCGCCGCTGCGCGTGCCCTCCGTCGATGCGGGCCGGCTCGAAGCGCTGAACAGCACCGGCCGCTGGCAATTCCGCGGCGACGATTCGATCCGTCAATTGGCGCAGCGTCTGCAAGCCGGTCCGGGCTTGCATGAGGTGCCCGTGCCGCGCGGCTTGTGCGCGGAACTGCGCGCGTATCAGCAGCAGGGCCTGAACTGGATGCAGTTTCTGCGCGCACAGGATCTGGCCGGCGTGCTCGCCGACGACATGGGCCTGGGCAAGACCGTGCAGACGCTCGCGCACATCCTCGCGGAAAAAGAGGCGGGGCGGCTGAACCGCCCGGCGCTGATCGTGGTGCCCACCACGCTCGTGCACAACTGGCGCGAGGAAGCACGCCGCTTCGCGCCCGAGCTGAAGGTGCTGGTGCTGAACGGCCCGCAGCGCAAGGAGCGCTTCGAGCAGATCGGCGAACACGAACTGATCCTGACGACTTACGCGCTGCTGTGGCGCGATCAGAAGGTGCTCGCCGAACACGACTATCACTTGCTGATTCTCGACGAAGCGCAGTACGTGAAGAACGCCACCACCAAGGCCGCACAGGCGATCCGCGGATTGCGCGCGCGGCATCGGCTGTGCTTGACCGGCACGCCGCTGGAGAATCACCTGGGCGAGTTGTGGTCGCAATTCGATTTTCTGCTGCCGGGTTTTCTCGGCAGCCAGAAAGACTTCACCCGGCGCTGGCGCAATCCGATCGAGAAGAACGGCGATGGCGTGCGCCGCGCGCTGCTGGCGCGCCGTATCCGGCCGTTCATGCTGCGCCGTCGCAAGGACGAGGTCGCGAAAGAGTTGCCGGCCAAGACCACGATCGTCTGCTCGGTCGATCTGGAAGGCGCGCAGCGCGATCTCTACGAAACCGTGCGCACGGCGATGCAGGAGAAGGTGCGCGCGGCGGTCAGCGCGCAAGGTCTCGCGCGCAGCCACATCATCGTGCTCGATGCGTTGCTGAAGCTGCGCCAGGTGTGCTGCGATCCGCGTCTCGTGAAAACGATCAAGATCGCCGACGAGGTCGACGCGCACGGCGAGAGGCGTGAGCGCGCAGAAAAGAACGAAAAGGCCGAAAAGGGCGCGCGCGCGATGCGTTCGGCGAAGCTCGATCTGCTGTTGTCGATGCTGCCCGAACTGATCGAGGAAGGGCGCCGCGTGCTGCTGTTCTCGCAGTTCACCGGCATGCTCGCGTTGATCGCACAAGCGCTCGAAGACGCCGCAATTCCCTATGTGATCCTGACCGGCGACACGGCGGATCGCATCACGCCGGTCGAGCGTTTTCAGCAAGGCGAGGTGCCGTTGTTCCTGATAAGCCTGAAGGCGGGCGGCGTGGGGCTGAACCTCACCGCCGCCGACACGGTGATTCACTACGATCCGTGGTGGAACCCGGCCGCCGAGAATCAGGCCACCGACCGCGCGCATCGGCTGGGGCAGGACAAGCCCGTGTTCGTCTACAAGCTGATCGCCGCCGGCAGCATCGAGGAGAAAATCGTGGAACTGCAGGAGCAGAAGGCAGGCCTCGCGGACAGCATTCTCTCCGACGACGCCGCGGGCGCGGCCAAATTCTCCGACGACGACCTCGACGCGCTGTTCGCGCCGATGCCGGAAATCGAGGGCGGAAGATGAGGCGGCGCGGCCTCATGCTCTGTTGCACCGGGCGCGTTAGCGTGCGAAGAACGCGTCGCTAGCCAGAGGCGTGGTGGCGCTGTAACAAAACGTCTGCATCTGTAAATGGAGAGCGGCGCACCGCTTCAGGTCATACGATTTTTGCGGCAAGCCGCACGTCGATCGATGCGTGCCGCCAATGACCTCCACGTAAGAGCTACCGGCCCGCCCGTTACAAATGAAGTTCTTTCATCTTGAACTGGATTTCTGTACCGGCTAATTTCATCTCACTCGTGTGGCTAGACCCCCGCGAGCGTGTGGTGTTTTTAAGCGGCGTCGGGCTCGAGCGAGGCGACGCCGCATTTTTATCTCATCGCGTGAATCCCCAATCCCGATCTTCATTACGCACGCTGCGCCGTGCCGCCCCATCGAGCCGAAACGCGCTTAACAATCCTTAAACGATTTATTTTGAGACTGTTTCTATACTGACTCGCAAATTGTCAAATCGCTGTTTCGCGAGAACGGGAGCGGCAGCGGCGAGACAGGACAAACGCAGACGGGGCGAATCACCGCGCGAGTGAGACCAACAATTCGAAGAGCGGCCGATTAGAGGTCGATAAAAAACCGGCGAAGAACCGGCGAAGCCTGAGAGCGCACGGGGGACGTGCAGGGAGCGGCTCCAATCGCAGAGCCGGCCGGATTGCCGATTAACGGCAACCCGGAAAAGCCGCGACAGTTTTCGATTATCATGACCTGCCCCACGAATAACCGCGCGATAAAGCCATAAGAGCGAGGCGTTCGCGGCGATTTCAGGATAGTCGGGTTGCATAGCCGAACGGGGGCGCGGGGCGCAGGACCATTAATCGAAAAATGTGCGGCGGGAGATGAAATCGCAAGCCGGATCGTCGGTGCAAGCGCCGTCATCCCGGTTATCCGCCGGTTTGCCGGCCACCAGTTACGAATGACGATGTCGCGTTGCGGGGTTTTATGAGAATAGCTGTCCTGGATGACGATTCGGCTCAGGCCGATCTGGTTTGTCAAACGCTGGCTACGGCCGGCCATGTCTGCCACGCCTTTGGCGCCGGCCGCGAACTCGTGCGGCAACTGCGGCGACAGACGTTCGATCTGCTGGTGCTGGACTGGAACGTCCCCGACATGTCGGGCGAAGAGGTGCTGCGCTGGGTGCGCGAAAGCCTGTCCGAGCGCTTGCCGGTGCTGTTCATGACGAGTCGCGGCCGCGAGACCGACATCACGTCGATCCTCAACACCGGCGCGGACGATTACGTCGTCAAACCCGTCTCCGGCGCGGTGCTGCTGGCGCGCGTCGGCTCGTTGCTGCGCCGCGCGTATCACCTGAAGCCCGCCGCCGCAAAAGAGATTTTCGGCGACTTCGAATTCGATCTGAGCGCGAAGCACGTGGTGGTGCGCGGCGCGACGGTGGCGGTCACGCAAAAGGAGTTCGAGCTCGCGCTGCTGCTGTTCCAGCACCTGAGCCGGCCGCTGTCGCGCGCGCACATTCTCGACGTGATCTGGAAGCAGGCGACCGACATCCCGTCGCGCACGATGGACACCCACGTATCGATGCTGCGCAGCAAGCTCGGCTTGCGTCCCGAACACGGCTACCGTCTGACGCCGATCTACGGCTACGGCTACCGGCTGGAGCGGCTCGAATCCGGCCCGCAGCCCGCGCCGGGCCACGAACGCCCGCAGGCGGGGGAGGCGTGACGGTTTCGGCCGTCGTGCCTCCGCGCCACCGCGCGGGTTTATCCGGTCGCCGCGGCGCCGCATGGTTCGCGGCGGTAAGCGTGTTGGCGATGACCTGCCTCGCGCAGGTGTCGGCGCATGCGCAATCGCCGCGCGCGCCGCAGCCGCGCATCACGACGCCGGCGCCCGCCTACGTCTCCTACCTGACCCGCGAAGGCGACACGTTATACGACATCGCCGGCCACTATCTGCGGGAGCCGGGCGATTGGGCGGTGTTGAGCCGCCTCAACGACATGCCCGCGCCGCGCCGCATGCCGGCCGGCATCGCCTTGCGCCTGCCGGCGGACCGGCTCAAACAGGATCCCGAATCGGCCCGCGTGATCGCGACGAGCGGCCCGGTCGAGCATGCGTTTGGCAAGAACCCCTATCTGCCGGTCAAGCCCGGAACGACGCTCGGCGAAGGCGACCGCATCCGCACCGGCCCGGACGGTTTCGTCACCTTGGAATTGCCGGACGGCTCGCATGTCACGATCGCGCAGGAAGGCGAGCTGGACATCGGCAGGCTGCGCCGCACCACGTTGACGGGCGCCGCCGACCGCGTTCTCGAACTGCGCCGCGGCGCGGTCGAGAGCCAGGTCACGCGTGCGACGAAAAAAGACGACCGTTTTCAGATCCGCTCGCCGTCGGTGGTGGCGGGCGTGCGCGGCACGCGCTTCAAGGTGGCCTATGACGGCGACGCGCAAACCACCGCCGTCGAGGTGCTGGACGGCGCGGTCGGCGTCGATCCCGGCGCCGCCGCCCACCGCGCCGGACCGCCGCCCGGCGTGCCGCTGCAGGCGTCGGCGCAACTCGTGAAGGCGCGCTTCGGCAGCATCACGCGCGCGGGCGAGGCGATCGGCGAGCCCGTCGAGTTGCTGCCCGCGCCCACGCTCACGCAGCCCGCCAAGGTGCAGGACGGCGAGACCGTCGCGTTCGATCTCGTGCCGGCCGAGCGCGCCGTGGCCTACCGCGTGCAGATCGCGCGCGACGCCGACCAGCTCGACCTGATCCGCGAGTTGCGCGTGAGCGCGCCGCACGCGGACTTCGGCAATCTGGCCGACGGCACCTATTTCGTGCGCATCGCGGCCATCGACGGACACGGTCTCGAAGGCATGCCTCAGGTGTACGGCTTCGAGCGGCGCCGTCTCGGGCTGGCCGCATCGGCGGCGCAGCGCGCCGGCAGCCGCGACTACGAATTCCGCTGGTTCGTCAGCCGCGCCGCGGGCGAGACGCGCTTTCGCTTCGTGCTGGCCGCGAGCGCCGATCTGCGCCATCCGATCGTGGACCGCACCGATCTGAGCGGCGGGCAATTCGTCGTGAGCGATCTGCCGGCCGGCGTCTACTATTGGACGATCATCGCCGAGCAGTTCGAGAACGGCCGCTTCTACGAGACGAGCAGCAGCATCCGCTCGTTTACGCTGGCGCGCTGACGCTGGTAGATTCACGGGGCCCGGCGACCCAGCCGGCCCTTTTCATCAACCACGCGACGCTTTGCCAACTACACCTACACGCCTGAGCCTCGATCCGCGCGCCCGTCTCGGACGGCGCGCCGGCCGCCGCTTCCTGTTCGAATGGGTGGGGATCGGCTGTCTCGGCCTCGTCGTGATTCTGCTCGCCTCGCTCGGGCGGCTGACCGCGAGCGTCGACAATCTCGTCTACGACGGCTTTCTAAGCCTGCGCGCACCGCCGTTGTTGCCCAATATCGTGGTGGTCGAGATCGACAACGCCAGTATCGCGCAACTCGGCCGCTGGCCGTGGCCGCGCGGCACCCACGCCAAACTGCTCGAACAGATCGCGAAGGCCGAGCCCGCCGCGGTGATCTACGACGTGCTGTTCACCGAGGCCAATCCCGAGGACGCCGAGCTGGCCCGCGCGATCGCGCTGACTCCGACCTACCTGCCGGTGCTGCTCACGCCGCCCGACAGCGCGGGGCGGCGCGTCGTCGTCGAACCGGTGGCGCCGCTCGCGCACGCGGCGGCCGGGCTCGGCCATATCAACCTCGAAGTGGACAGCGACGGCATCGTGCGCAGCGTCGCGCAGTTCGAGGGCGACGCAACGTCACGCTGGCCGCAATTGATGGTGCCGGTGGCGCAAGCCGTCGAACACGGCGCGATTCAGTTGAACGAGCGGCTGCCGCGCCGGCGGTCGTTCAGCGAGGCGGCGGCGATCCGTTCATCGAACACTGCCGAAGGCGAAGGCCGCTTCCTGATCCCGTTCGGCCCGAACGCGCAGAACTACGCGAAAGTCAGTTTCGCGAGCGTGCTCGCCGGCGAGGTGAACGCGGACCAGTTGCGCGGGCGTATCGTGCTGATCGGCGTGACCGCGTCCGGTTTGTATGACCGGTTCGCGACGCCGGTATCCGGCGAATTGGGTCCGCTGCCCGGCGTCTACATCCACGCGAACGTGCTCGACACGCTGCTGAGCGGCCGTGAGATCGAACCGGTCGGGCGCTGGGCGCTGTTCCTGGCCTCGCTCGCGCCGCTAGCCGCGTTGCTGGCCGGCTTTCTGGTGTTGTCGCCGCGCCGCTCGCTGCTGTTGACCGGCGCGCTCTGCGCGCTCGCCGCCGCGGGCAGCGCCGTGCTGCTGTACGGCTTGCGGCTATGGATGTCGCCGGTGCCGGCGATCGCCGGCGTGGTCGTCGTGTATCCGATCTGGAACTGGCGGCGCCTCGAAATGACGATGGCCTATCTGCGCGAAGAGTTGCAGCGCCTCGCCGACGAACCGCACCTGCTGCCCGAAACGCCCAAGCGCCGCCGCGAGTTCGGCGGCGACGTGCTGGAGCAGCACATGGCGCTGATGGCGCAGGCCGCGCAGCGCGTGCAGGACATGAAGCGCTTCGTGTGGGACAGCCTCGACAGCATGCCCGAGCCGATTCTGGTCAGCGACCTGCAGGGCGTCGTGCTGATCGCCAACCATGCCGCGAGAGCGCATTTCGCTCGCCTCGGCGCGCCGCCGCCGGAAGGCCGGCCGATGCAGGCGGTGCTCGGCGGGCTGAGCTTCGTCAAGACCATCGACCGGGGCGCCGCGTCGGGTGCGTCCGATGATGCGTCCGACGCCGACAACAATCTGCTCGCCCATGCTCACTGGCCCGCGCCGCTCGATCCGGCGCGGCATGAATTTGCCGCGCTGATGGCGCAGGGCGTCGAGGTGCGCGACGCGCACGAGCGCGACCATCTGCTGCGCTACGCGAACTGCACCAATGCGCATGGCGAGACGACCGGGTGGATCGCGGGTCTCGTCGACGTGTCGGCCTTGCATGCGGCCGAGCGTCAACGGGAAGACGCGTTGCGGCTGCTGTCGCACGATATGCGCTCGCCGCAGGCGTCGATTCTGGCGCTGGTGGAAATCGAGCGCGCCCGCAGCGAACCGGTGCTCGCGCGCGGCTTGCTGGAGCGCATCGAACGCTACGCGCAGCGCGCGCTGACGCTTGCCGACGACTTCGTGCAACTGGCGCGCGCGGAATCGCAAACCTACCTGCTCGAACCGGTGAGCCTGACCGAGCTGATGATCGACGCCAGCGACGAAGTCTGGCCGCAAGCGCACGCGAAGCGCATCACGCTGCAAACGGACGCGGGCGGCGCGGCCGAGCTCGACGAAGGCCACTGGATCTGCGCCGACCGTTCGCTGATGACGCGCGCGCTCGTCAACATTCTGAACAACGCGATCAAATACAGTCCGCCGGACACGCGGATTTCCTGCAGCCTCGAAAACCTTCCAGGCGTGACGGCGACGCCTGGCGCCGCGCGGCGCGTGTCCTGCACGATCCGCGACGAAGGCTACGGCATTCCCAAGGAGCAGCAGGCGGATCTGTTCGAGCGCTTCCGGCGCTTTCACGAAACCGACCGGCCGGAGGTGGGCGGCGCGGGGCTCGGCATGGCGTTCGTCAAGACCGTCGTGACGCGTCACGGCGGCGAGGTTGCGGTGCTCAGCGCGCCGGGCGAGGGCACCGCTGTTACCATCTGCCTGCCCGCGTTCGAGGACACGCAATCCGATGTCTCCGCGAGGCCGGGCGCATGACGCGCGCACACGTTCCTTATCGAGGCTGATGGAGCTTACCGAGGCTTACCGAAGCGAGAAGATGGTGAAAGCGATTTTGATCTGTGCCGCGCTGGCCGCGGCGAGTCTCAGCGGTTGCGCGGGTCCGAGCGCCGAGGTCCATACCGCCAGTTCCGCTGCCGCGCGGCAAGGCGAACGAACCTACGCGATTACGCGCATGCCGTCGCAGGCGGCGAGCGCGGATCAGCCGCGTTTCGAGGCCGCGGTGCGCGACGAACTGGCGAAAAACGGCTTCGTCGAGATGACGGGCGAGCCCGCGCGCTACTTGCTGTCGATTGCTTATGACACGCGGCCGGCGACGATCGGCGTCGGCGTGAACGACATGAAGGATTGCGCGCCGGGCGGCTGCGGCCGGCAGAGCGAGCCGCCCTTCTCGCTGTTCGGCGGGCGCGCGTACCGGCATTCATTGACGCTGCGCCTGTTCGAGCGCGCGAGCGGACAGGAGGTCTATAAAGTCAGCGCGGTGATGAGCGATCGCGATGCCGATCCGCTGCATGCAATGCCCGCGCTCGCGAAAAGCGCGCTGGCAAAATTTCCGTTCGATGCGCCGCCCGACTGGCATGTGAAGCTGCGCACCGATAAGGCGAGCGGCGCGCTGGACGTGGTGTCGGTGAAGCCGGTGCAGGCTCGGTCTCGGCCGTGAGGCGTCGCCGTCATGGCAAGCCTGCCGCCTGAGCGGCCGACGATTTAGCCATGAAGGCAAGTCAGCCGTCGCGGGAGGGCGTATCGGCGATGGCCGTGTCCGCTGGCGCCCACCCCGGCATGTTCAGGTAATAGCGGGTCGAGCGGCCGGCGCCCACCCTGGACAGCAGCCCCATGTTTTCGAGTTCGATGAGTTCGCGCGACGCCGTAGCCCGCGAGGTGTTGCCGACGCTCTCGTACTTGCGGGTGTTCATGCCCCCTTCGAAGCCCTTGGGACCGGCATCGAGCAGAACGTTGACGACTTTGCGTTGCCGGGTCGTGAGCACCTTGTCCCGATGGTTCATCCAGAAAACGGCTTTATCGAGCGTGGCGTCCACGGCGCCGGATGCTTCCTCGCAGGACACACGCACCTGTTCGACGAACCATAGAACCCATTCGGTCACGTCGAGCTCGCCATGCTGGGCGCGCTCGAGCTGCTCGTAATAGTCGCGGCGCTTGTCGAGCAGGCGCTGCGAGGTACGAATCAAGCGGCTGACCTCACCGCTGTCGCGCGCCAGCACAAGGTCGATGAGGACGCGACCGATACGGCCATTGCCGTCCTCAAAAGGATGAATCGTCTCGAACCACAGGTGAGCGAGTGCTGCCTTGACCAGATGGTCGTGCTCGGTCGTTGCGTTGAACCAGTCCAGGAACTGCTGCATTTCCGCCGGGACCTGGGCCGAGGGCGGGGCCTCGTAGTGGACCCGTTCGCGTCCAACGCGGCCGCTGACGATCTGCATTGGCTCGGCATGCTCGCGATAGGCCCCGACAAGGATTTTGACCATGCCTGAGTAGCCGGTAGGAAAGAGAGCCGCCTGCCAGGCGCACAAGCGCTCGTGTGTGAGCGCCGCTTCCCTTTGCCGCACCGCGTCATCCATGATGTCGAGCAGGCCTTCGACGCTCCGCGGCGCGTTGGGGCCATCCTGATTCCCGACGCCGAGTCGCCGTGCCACGGACGAACGCACCGCAGTGAGGTCGATGCGTTCGCCTTCGATGGCTGCCGTCGCGACCGCATCCTGGCTCCAGGCCTCGGCGGCGAGTTCGAGGCGCTGTTCGAAGCCGAGACTCGCCAGTTTGCCTTCAACGATGCCCTGAGCCCGGTGCGCGCGGGCCAGTTCGCCGCCGACGCGAATAGCGTCGTAGTGCATGCCGGGCCACGTGGACGCTTGCCAGATGAGAGGGTGGGTGGATGTCATGACGCTCGGTGAACATTGAGGCGATTACGGGCTCTAATCGACTCATATCGTGAGTCGAATACCAGTATAGCCGACCGTGAGGCGATTGCGCGCCTAATCGCCTCAAATCATGAGTCGATTAGGCGCTCGCCCTGCATCCCGCGATTCACTTGCCGTTAACCAGCGTCTTTTTGCCTTCCGTTTCAACTTCCGGCCAGCGGTTTTCAAACACGCAATCGGCGAGCGCCATGCGGCTGGCCCAGCGTTCGGTTTCCAGCATCGGCTGGTTGTAAAACGCCTCGACGTGCCCGAGACACAGAATCGCCACCGGCCGCGCGCCCTCGGGCATATGCAGCAGCGTGCGCACCACGTCGACGTCGAATAGCGACACCCAGCCCATTCCCAAACCTTCCGCGCGTGCGGCGAGCCACATGTTCTGGATCGCGCACGCCACCGACGCGAGATCCATCTCGGGCAACGTGCGGCGTCCGAAGATGTGCCGCTCGCGGCCGTCCATCAACGCCATCACCAGCAGTTCGCCGCAGTCCCGCATGCCTTCCACTTTCAGCTTCATGAACGCCTCGCGCCGTTCGCCGAGGGCGTCGGCGGTGGCGAGCCGTTCGCTTTCGACGGCTGCGTGCAAGGCCTCGCGCAACACCGGATCGGTGATGCGCGCAATCCGCCACGGCTGCATATAACCGACGCTCGGCGCGTGATGCGCGGCGTCGAGCAGGCGCTGCAACACGGCGGGGTCGACCGGATCGCGCACGAAGTGGCGCATGTCGCGCCGCTCGTGAATCGCGCGGTAGACCGCCTCGCGCTCGGCGTCGTTAAAAGGCTTCGCCATGGAACAGGGCGGCCGCGAAAGCCGGGTTGGAGGGCCAATAAGCGTGCATGTACGTCGCGACGATCGAACCGACGCGGAACACGGCCTCGCCGGGTGCGTCACCCTGTGGCCGGGTGGCCGAACGCAGCGGCGTGAGCGGCGTCGTCAGCTGCGAATAGTGGAACGTGTGGCCGGTCATCGGGCCGTGCACGCTGTCGATCTGCTGCATGCCGAGCGCGGTGAAGCGCGTTTGCATCGTTGCGTGGCCGGGCAGCAGGCCGAGCATTTGCGTGGTCACGCCATGCGTATCGGTGAGCTGTTCGAGCAGATACAGCATGCCGCCGCATTCGGCGACGAGCGGCTTGCCCGCCGCCGCATGCGCGCGGATCGTCGCGCCGCTGCGCGTGTTGCTTGCGAGCGCGGCGGCATGCAGTTCGGGATAGCCGCCCGGAAGATAGAGGGCGTCGGCATGGTCGGGCAACGGATCGTCCGCGAGCGGCGAGAAGTACGCGACCTGTGCGCCGAGTGCTTCCAGCAGCGTGACGTTGGCCGGATAGATGAACGAGAACGCGGCATCGCGCGCGATCGCGATCCGCTTGCCTTCCAGAAGACGCGGCGGCACGTCCGGCGCGGGCTCGCCGAATTCGACCGGCGGCGGCAGTTCGGCCAGCGCGGTGTTCGCGAGTGCATCGGCGGCACGGTTCAGCCGCGCGTCCAGGTCGTCGATTTCCGCCGCCTGATGCAAGCCGAGATGGCGGTCGGGCAACTCGATCTCGTCGTTGCCGCTGACGTGTCCGCACCAGCGAATGTCCGGCGGCAGCGCTTCCTCCAGCATCCGCGCGTGCCGCGCGGAGCCGACGCGATTGGCGAGCACGCCGTAAAAGGGCACCTCGGGCCTGAATCGCGCGAGCCCGAAGGCGACCGCGCCGAAGGTCTGCGCCATCGCCTTCGCTGAAATCACCGCGAGCACCGGCACGCCGAACACGGCGGCGAGGTCGGCGCTGCTCGGCGTGCCGTCGAACAGGCCCATCACGCCTTCGATCAGGATCAGGTCCGCTTCGGCCGCCGCCTGCGCGAGCAGCGTGCGGCAAGCGGCTTCACCGACCATCCACAGATCGAGCGACAGCACGGGCGCGCCGCTCGCGCGCGCGAGAATCATCGGATCGAGAAAATCCGGGCCGGTCTTGAACACGCGCACGCGCCGCCCCAGCCGCCGATGATGACGCGCGAGACCCGCGGTAATCGTGGTCTTGCCTTGACCCGAAGCCGGCGCGCTGATGAATAGCGCGGGACATGCCGTCGAGGTCGTTCCGTTCGGAAACGCCCCTGAAGAACTGCCCTCGGCGGGCGCTCCGGACGAAGTGCCTTTCGGCTGCGCCTCCGAAGCGCTCTTATCGGGGCTCGCGCTCATCGCTCAGAACTCCACGCCGCGCTGCGCTTTCACGCCTTGCTCGCGGTACGGATGCTTGACGATGCGCATCTCGGTGACGAGGTCGGCGGCCTCGATCAACGCGTCCGGCGCGTGACGGCCGGTCACCACCACGTGCAGCATCGGCGGGCGAGCGTTGATCACGGACAGCACCTCGTCGAGCGGCAGGTATTCGTACTTCAGCACGGTGTTCAGCTCGTCGAGGATCACCATCTGGTAGTCGCCGCTCTCGATCATCCGGCGCGCTTCGTCCCAGCCCTTGCGGGCGGTGGCGATGTCGGCGTCGCGGTTCTGCGTGTTCCAGGTGTAGCCGTCGCCCATCGTGACGAAATCGCAATTGGCGATCGCACCGAGAAAATCGCGCTCCGACGTGTGCAATGCGCCCTTGATGAACTGCACGACGCCGAGGCGCATGCCGTGTCCAAGCACGCGCACGGCCATGCCGAACGCGGCCGTGGTCTTGCCCTTGCCGGTGCCGGTGTTGACGATCAGCAGACCCTTTTCGACGGTGGCGTTGGCCTGTTTTTTCTCGTGGCCTTCGCGCCGGCGTTCGGTCATGCGTTGATGCGATTCGGGATCGGTTTTCATGGAAGGTCCTGTTTCTCGGTGTCGTGGGTTGTCGGTTCGTGTTCGGTCCGGGCGATGATCGAGGCGATCGCCACGGTCACGCCGGCATGCGCGGTCTTGCGGACGAGGAGTTGGGCGTTGGGTACAGCCGACGCAGCCGACGCAGCCGACGCAGCCGACGCAGCCGATGCCGCGGACCCGGCCGACACGTTAGCCGCGCCGAGCAGCGCGCACGGCTCGCAAACGCCGTCCACGCCGAGATGCTCGCGTGCAACCGCCGAAGGCTCGTCTACAGGTATCGCCGCGATCTGCTCGGGGCTGAAGAGTGCGATCGGCAACGCGTGGCGTGCGCAGAATTCGAGCAGGCCTGCTTCGTGGGCTTTGCTGTCGATCGAGGCAATCGTGCTGATTTCGTCGAACGTATGCGACCCGAGCGCGGCGCGCACGGCCGTTTCGATCTGCTCGGCCGAGGTGTGCAACCGGCAACCGACGCCGACGCTCAGCGTTTTCATGGGCGCGCTTCGCGCCAAAGCCAGCGACGCCACGCCGCCGATCACCACGATCGCCGGCGAGCCGAGTTCGGCGCGAGACACGGTATCGGCGAACTCCCCGAGCCGCGCCAGCGCATGCCGTTGCTCGGGCCGCGTGGCCGATTCGATCGCGGCGCACGGCGTATCAGCGCTCATGCCGGCCGCGAGCAACGCCGCGACGATATCGCTCAAGCGCCGCATGCCCATGTAGATCACCAGCGTCATGCGCGTGGCGACGAGCGCGGCCCAATCGGGCTTGCCGCTGCCGGCGCTATGTCCGGTGACGAACACCACGCCTTGCGCATGATCGCGATGCGTGACCGGAATGCCGATCGCCGCGGGCGCCGCGATGCCCGCAGTGATGCCGTTGATCACGTCCGAGTCGATGCCCGCTGCTTGCAGCGCCTGCAATTCCTCACCGCCGCGCCCGAACACGAACGGATCGCCGCCTTTCAAACGCGCGACGCTGCGCCCGGCCCGTAGATGCGCGAGCATCTGTGCGACGATGCCGGCCTGCGGCGTGGACGGATGTCCGCCACGCTTGCCGACGTAAATCACCAGCGCGTCGGCGCGCGCGAACTGCAATACGTCGGGATTCACCAGATCGTCGACCAGCACCACGTCGGCTTGCGCGAGCGCGCGGGTTGCCTTGAGCGTCATCAGTTCGACGTCGCCGGGGCCCGCGCCGATCAGCCACGCGCGGCTCATCGCGGCATGCATGGCGCGCGCCATGTCGTGACGGACGGGAAGGGCCGAAGCGCCAGGAGGGCGTGCGAGCCGGCGGAAAGGGAAGAACTCATGCGGTGCTACGGATATCAGGCATGACGTAATGCGCCGCTTCACCAAGATACATGCAAGCGGGGACCACGCCGTGCTTCAGCGCCATCACATCCGTCCCTCGCGGATTCCGGCGGCCGGCAGCGTGATGTTCGCTGCCTCCGCGTCTGGCCGGTATCCGGGCTGGCGGCCTCATGCGCTTTGCCTTCCCGTCCGCATTCGTCGGACAGTGGCATCGAAAACGCATGCGCGGCGCTATAAAACCCATCGAGCGCCGCAGGTCGCTTACCGTTGCGGGGACAGCACAGGTTGAGCGCGGCAAGCGCGGCCTGTTTCCCGTTTAACTGCACACGCGAACGCATGTGCGGGCACCAAACGCGCGCCTACGATAGCACATGACGCCCCATCCGATAAGCGCCTCCGTCCTCGCGTTTTCTTGACTGCGCCGGGTCGCGGGCCTACACTCGCACGCACTTTGGTGCTCGTGTGCGCGCTCCTGCGCATGCAGTTAAACGGGAAACAGGGCGCCCGCCTTCAAGGACCGGGTCAACCTGTGCTGCCCCCGCAACGGTAAGCGAAATGCGGTACGTCACGTACCGCGGAGCCGGCTTCGATGTCCACGCGCAAGGCCGCGTCGGCATACAACCACTGGGCGAGAAATCACTCGCACGGGAAGGGGAAGCGGCGCTTTCGCCAGCCCGGATACCGGCCAGAGCACGCAGGACGAACGCCGCGGGGATGCGGCATGCGTTCATGACCTCACCCCGCTTGCTGTCTTTCCCTGTTGCAGCAACGCCGTCGATCGAATGGACCTCACGATGCAAACTCAAATGCGCAAGATCCCCGTCACCATCGTCACGGGCTTTCTCGGCAGCGGCAAGACCACGCTGCTTCGGCACATTCTTCGGCATGCGGGCGGCAAGCGCATTGCGGTGATCGTCAACGAGTTCGGCGAGCTCGGCATCGACGGGGAAATCCTCAAGGGCTGCGGAATCGGTTGCGACGAAAACGGCGTCGAAACCGAAGGGCAACTGTATGAACTGGCGAACGGTTGCCTGTGCTGCACCGTGCAGGAAGAATTTTTTCCGGTGATGGAAAAACTCGTCGAGCGCCGCGAGCAGATCGATCACGTGCTGATCGAAACGTCGGGCCTCGCCTTGCCCAAGCCGCTGGTGCAGGCGTTCAACTGGCCGCAGATCAAGAACAGCTTCACGGTGGATGCGGTGGTGACCGTGGTGGACGGCCCCGCCGCCGCGAGCGGCCAGTTCGCCGACAACCCGGCCGCCGTGGATGCGCAACGCAAGGCCGATCCGAATCTCGATCACGAATCGCCGCTGCACGAACTGTTCGAGGATCAGTTGTCCGCGGCCGATCTGGTGATTCTGAACAAAACCGATTTGCTCGACGACGCGCGGCAAAGCGCCGTGGAAGCCCTCATTCGTGAAGAGATTCCACCGCAAGTGAAGATCGTGCGCGCGCAGATGGGCCAACTCGATCTGCACACGTTGCTGGGTCTCGAGGCGGCTTCGGAAGAAACCATCCACTTGCGCCACGATCACCACGGTTCCGCCGACGACGCCGATCACCACCACGACGAATTCGATTCGGTGGTGGTGCAGGCGAGCGCGCCATCGCGCGAAGCGGTAATCGCCGCGTTGCAAGGGCTCGTCGAAACGAACACGATTTACCGCGTCAAGGGTTTCGCGGCTTTGCCGGGCGCGCCGATGCGTCTGGTGATCCAGGGCGTGGGCCGGCGTTTCGATAGTTATTTCGATCGGCGCTGGCAGGCGCATGAAACCGATGCGGGACTGCAAAGCCGCTTCGTGCTGATCGGCGAGGACCTGGATCAGCACGCGCTGCAACGCGCATTCGACGCGGCGCTCGGCGTGGCGTCGAGCGCCGAAGCGCAACAGGCGTAAGCGCTCATGCATCTGCTGCGCACCACGCCGGGTGGTTTTGTCGACGACACGCAAGGCGTGATCCGCATCGATCAGCGGCCCGCCGATATCGTGGTGCTCAGTTCCGCCGACACCACGCTGTCGCTGCTCGCCAGCGTGTTTCCTCGTCTCGGAGACGGCTTCCCGAGCGTGAGGCTCGCGAACGTCACGTATCTGCGGCAGCCGGCCTCGGTCGATTTTTATGTCGAGGACGTGTTGCAGCATGCGCGCGTCGTGGTGGTCGATCATCTTGGCGGCGAAGCCTATTGGCCCTACGGCATCGAGCAGGTGGTCGCGCTCGCCGAGCGCAAGCAGCAGACGCTCGCGATGTTCTCCGGCGATCTCCAGGAAGACCCGAACCTGCTTGCGCGCAGCACCGCGAGCGCCGATCTCTGTCATCAGCTATGGCGTTATCTGCGTGAAGGCGGCCCGCAAAACGCCGAGGCGTTTTTGCGCTGCATCGCGTATCGCGGCTTCGGTTGGGGACGCGAGCCCGCGCCGCCGCGCGCGTTGCCGGCCGCGACGCTCTACCACCCCGAGCGCGACACGCCGACGATCGCCGACTGGCAGGCGCGCTGGCGGCAAGACGCGCCGGTGGCCGCGATTCTGTTCTACAAGGCGCATCTGCAAGCGGCCAATACGGCGGTGTTCGATGCGCTGATCGACGCGCTCGATGCGCAAGGTCTGAATCCGTTGCCGATCGCGATTACGTCGCTGAAAGACGCGATGAGCCGCGAAGTCGTGCAGTCGCTCTGTGCGCAACATAACGTCGCGCTGGTGCTGAATACGACCGCGTTCGCCGCGTCCGCGATCGACGACCCCGAGCCGCTCGCGCTCGCCGGCGACGCGCCGGTGTTGCAGGTGATCCTGAGCGGCGGCAACCGCGACGACTGGCTCAAGGACAATCAAGGTCTGAATTCGCGCGACATCGCCATGCATGTCGCGCTGCCGGAAGTGGACGGCCGCATCATCACGCGCGCGATCAGCTTCAAGGGGCTCGCGTATCGCTGTCCGCACACGGAAGTCGACGTGGTGCGGTATCAACCGGACCTCGAACGCGTGAGTTTTCTGGCGGAACTGAGCCGCCGCTGGTGCCGTCTGCGCACGCTCGATAACGCGGACAAGAAGCTCGCGCTGATCCTCGCCAACTATCCGATGAGCGAGGGGCGCATCGGCAATGGCGTGGGACTCGATACGCCGGCCTCGGTGGTCGGCATTCTGTCGATGCTGCGCGATGAAGGCTACCGTCTCGCGGACTTGCCCGCGCACGGCGATGCGCTGTTGAAGAAGCTCACCGAAGGCGTGACCAACGATCCGGTCGTGCGTGATTTGCGGCCGGCATTGCAAAGCCTCGCGCTCGACGATTACCGCGTGTACTTCGACGCATTGCCCGCCGAGGCACGCAATGCGTTGAACGCGCGCTGGGGTCCGCCCGAGCAGGACCCCACGTTGCGGCGCGGCCGTTTCATGATCGCCGGCTGGCGCTGCGGGCATGTGTTCGTCGGCATTCAGCCGTCGCGCTCGCGCGAGCAGGGCGATTACGCGAGCTATCACGACGCCGAACTCGTGCCGCCGCATGCGTATCTGGCGTTCTACTTCTGGCTGCGTCACCAGTTCGGCATCGACGCGGTCGTGCACGTCGGCAAGCATGGCAACCTCGAATGGCTGCCGGGCAAGAGCGTTGCATTGAGCGACGCGTGCTGGCCCGACCTGATTCTTGGGCCGATGCCGCACCTGTATCCGTTCATCGTCAACGATCCGGGCGAGGGCAGCCAGGCGAAGCGGCGCGCGCAGGCCGTGATCATCGATCACCTGATGCCGCCGCTCACGCGTGCCGAAAGCTACGGGCCGTTGCAGGATCTCGAACGCCAGGTCGACGAATACTATGAAGCGCTGATGGTCGATCCGCGCCGTTCCAGGCTGTTGCGGCGCACGATTCTCGCGACCATCGTCGAACATAGGCTGCATGAGGAACTGAGTCTCGCCGAGCCCGCTGGACAGGATGACGAGGACGCGCTGCTCACGCGCGTCGACGCGTGGCTGTGCGAGCTGAAGGAAGCGCAGATTCGCGACGGCTTGCACACCTTCGGGCAATCGCCCGCAGGAGTGCAGCGGCGCGATACGTTGCTGGCTTTGGGGCGCTTTCCGGTCGGCAACGGGCAAGGCGGCAACGCCGGTTTGATCGACGCGTTGGCGCGCGATCTGTGCATCGATCATCTGTTCGATCCTTTGTCGGTGGATTGGTCGGCGGTGTGGAACGGGCCGCGTCCCGACCTCTTGCAGCACGTGAGCGACGCGCCGTGGCGGCACGGCGGCGATACGCGCGAGCGTCTGGAGTTGCTGGCGGCGCAGATGTTGCGCGCGGTGTGCGGCGATGATGCGCATGCCATGGCGCCGGCGGCCGGAAGCTTGCCGCAAGCCGAACGGGTGATCGAGCGTCTGCGTCACGATGTGCTGCCGCGGCTCGACGCATGCGGTCCGCAGGAAATGCGGCATCTGAAGCGCGGCCTCGAAGGGCGCTTCGTGCCGCCGGGGCCGAGCGGTTCGCCGTCGCGTGGCCGGCCCGATGTGCTGCCGACCGGCCGCAACTTCTATTCGGTCGACACGCGCGCGATTCCCACGCAAGCCGCGTGGTCGCTCGGTTTGAAATCCGCACAGCAGTTGATCGAGCGGCATCTGCAGGAACACGGCGACTATCCGCGCGCCATCGGCCTGTCGGTATGGGGCACCGCGACCATGCGCACCGGCGGCGACGATATCGCCCAGGCGCTCGCGTTGCTCGGCGTGCGGCCGAAGTGGGCGCCGGGCAGCCACCGCGTGACCGATTTCGAAATCATGCCGATCGAGGTATTCGACCGGCCACGTATCGACGTCACGTTGCGCGTGTCCGGTTTTTTCCGCGACGCCTTCGCGAACGTGATGCATCTGTTCGACGCGGCCGTGCAGGCGGTGGCCGAACTGGACGAACCCGAACACCTGAATCCGATTCGCGCCCGCGTGCTGCGCGAACGCGACGCGTTGATCGCGCGCGGCATGGACGCCGCCGAGGCGCGCAAGCGCGCCGGCTGGCGTGTGTTCAGCGCGCGGCCCGGCGCGTATGGCGCGGGTCTGCAAGACATGATCGACTCGCGGCAATGGCAAACCGATGCCGATCTCGCGAACGCGTATCAGGCGTGGGGCGGTTACGCCTACACGCAAAAGAACGCGGGTGAGGAAGCGCGCGACACGTTCGGCGCACGCCTCGCCGCAATGGACGTGGTCTTGCAGAACCAGGACAACCGCGAGCACGATCTGCTCGACTCGAACGACTATTACCAGTTCCAGGGCGGCATGGTCGCGGCGGTGCGTCATCTGGCCGGCAATCAGCCGCACGTCTATCATGCCGACCACAGCAACCCGGCCGCGCCGCGCGTGCGCACACTGCACGAGGAAATCGCGCGCGTGGTGCGCTCGCGCGTGGTCAATCCGAAATGGCTCGATGGCGTGAAGCGTCACGGCTACAAGGGCGCGGCGGAAATCGCCGCGACCGTCGATTATCTGTACGGTTACGATGCGACCGCGCGCGCGGTCGCGGATCATCAATACGCGCTCGTCACCGACGCTTATCTGAACGATGCCGATACGCGCGAGTTCTTGCAGCGCCACAACCCGCATGCACTGCATTCGATCTGCGAGCGCCTGCTCGAAGCCATGCAGCGCGGTTTGTGGCAGGCGCCCGGCGACTATCGCGCGCAAGTCGAACGGCATCTGTTCGCGAGCGAGCAGCAGATCGAAGGAAGGCAAACATGAAGGCAGCGACATGACGGCAGCAACCCGGCGACCCGCGTTTCCCTTTGCCGCGCTGATCGGCCAGGCGCCGTTGCAGCAGGCGCTGTTGCTGGCCGCGATCGATCCGGGGCTGGGCGGCGTGCTGGTGAGCGGACCGCGCGGCACGGCGAAGTCGACCGCGGCGCGCGCGCTTGCCGAGTTGCTGCCGGAAGGGCAACTGGTGAATTTGCCGCTCGGCGCGAGCGAGGATCGTCTGATCGGCACGCTCGATATCGAAACCGTGCTGCGCGATGGTTCGGTGCGCTTTTCGCCGGGTCTGCTTGCCAGGGCGCATCGCGGCGTGCTGTATGTCGATGAAGTCAATTTGCTGCCGGATGCGCTCGTCGATGCCTTGCTCGACGCCGCGGCAAGCGGCGTGAATACCGTCGAACGCGACGGCGTTTCGCACAGTCACGATGCGAGCTTCGTGCTGATCGGCACGATGAATCCCGAGGAAGGCGAGTTGCGTCCGCAGTTGATCGACCGCTTTGGTTTGATGGTCGAGTTGCAGAACTGTTATGAGCCGCGTGTGCGTGAGGAAATCGTGAAGGCGCGGCTGGCGTTCGATCTCGATCCTGGCGGTTTTCGCGCGCGTCATGAGCAAGAGCAGCAGCGCTATGTTCAGCGGATTCGTGCGGCGCGCGAAGCGCTGCCGCAACTCGCGTTCGACGATACGGTGCACGCGCGCGTCAGCGCGCTCTGCATCGGCGCGGCCGTGGATGGTTTGCGCGCCGATCTCGTGATGCTGCGCGCGGCGCGGGCGTTGGCGGCGCTGGAACAGGCGGCGGCGATTAGCGCGGAGCATGTCGATCGGGTCGCCGAGGCTGTGCTGGTTCATCGGCGGCATCAGCGTGACCCTCAGCAGGGCGATGACGCGCGCGAGAGCGGTTCAAAGGGCTCGTCCCCGACTGCACACGATGCGGCCGCGGCCAGTAGCGAAAGCGATTGGGGCTACCTCCCGCCCGAGCGTTCCGCCACCACTCAGGTCAAAGGCGTCATTCCACTCAGCGCAAAAAAACGCTGAGCCATCGGAAGGGCGCCGCCGCTGACTCGCGCAGCGGTTTTCGATGGCGGCAAGGCGCGGGCGTGAATTCGCGCAACCGCTTGCGCGGCACGCCGGGCAAGCGGATCGCGTGGCCGCCGACGCTCGCCGCGATGCGCCGGGAGACGCTGCGCGCCGAGCACTTGCGCTTCGTGCGCGAGGCGCCGCGCGGCGGTGTGCTGCATTGCTTCGTCCTCGATTGCTCCGGGTCCATGCTGGCCGGGCAGCGCCTCGCGCTCGCCAAGGGGCTGCTGATTGC
>Ga0255336_101050_pt1 | contig 25528 bp, 32 predicted proteins | sample MeOH1_35cm_T3_17_FD_189102 | JGI IMG/M metagenome (GOLD analysis project Ga0255336, IMG submission 189102) | Sandy soil microbial communities from University of British Columbia, Vancouver, Canada - MeOH1_35cm_T3_179 | ecosystem: Engineered > Artificial ecosystem > Sand microcosm > Unclassified ...
CGGACGTATACAGGTAGTTCTCTTCCTTGATGTCCTCGACCACGACCGAATCGGGATAGGTGAGAAGATTCGGGATCACGAGCGACGTGCCCTTGCCGGAGCGGGTGCCGGCCGCCGCCATCAGGAAGTCCTGGCCGTAATACTTCAGGTATTCACCCTTGTACTTGCCGACAATGAACGGCGGATACAGCTGTTGCGAAGTGCTCATGGCTGTTTCCTTTCCAGCAAGCCGGCTTTCACGATGTCGTTACGGGTGGCAAACCGGGCCTCGCCAAACTGCGCGAGGCGCTTGCGGCCCGACACGAGCGCCATCGTGATCACGACCACGGGCAGGCCGGTGATGACCACCGACAGCAGCGTGCACACCTTGAGCGCGCGCACAACCGCAGGCACGTCGCCGTAGGCGTGCCAGTAGTCGTACAGCGTGAACACGCCCGCGCTGCCCTCCGGCAGTTTCTGCATCTTCGCGAAAAGCTGGCCGCCAGCGAACTGGCCGAGGAACGCGAAGCCGCACAGGATCAGCAGGAAGACCACAGCGGGGATCAGGATTCGAAGCGGTTTCGGCATGGTCTGTCCTCAGTGAGTGGACGCGTCGCTATTGATCACAAATTCAGCCGCGTCAAATCCGACGATCGGCCTGGCGGGCAACCCGCCGGTCTGATCGGCGGCCGCGATCAGCACATACAGGCCCGCTGCAGTTTCGTCGTCGCAGTGTTCGAGCACGCTTTGTGCGGCGCGCAGGATCGGCATACGCGCGCGCAGACGTTCGAATTTCGCGTAGGCGTTGCGCGCAAAGTTCAATGGGCGGTCGCCCGTGACGCGTTCGGTCATGCGCGCGTGATCGTCACCGAAATGCAACGGCAACGGTTGCCCGGCACAGCCCACTGTTTCGCTGTTCAGCCACGTGGTTTCCGGTGTCATGCGGTCCGCAAGCTCGAGCATCGACAGGGCGATTCCCAGCAACTCCCGCCGCGGCACCGACACGTTCGCGTCGATCCGGCTGCCCGGCTTGCCGTTCGCCTTGACGTCGCGCACCGCAAACGTCACGTGATCCGGGTGCTCCGGCGCATAGCCGTTGCCGTCCTCGACACAGACCCACTTCCCGCCGATACGGAATTTCAGATGTGTTCTCATGCAGCCATCTCCGGTTGTTGCGGATGCGCGGTCAGCTCGCGCTGCAGGCGCATCGCGTCGCGCACGTTATCGAAAGGTCCATGAAACTGGTTGCTGCGGGTCGCCGTACAGCGATCGACCGGCTCCCACAGCAGGTAGTGCCACTCGTCATGAACCGAGTACCGCGCGATCGTCCAGCCCGACGGATGGACCAGTGCAAAGTCGCCGGACGCTCGCCATTTGCACTGGCTGTCATCGTTCGCGTGCGCGGCATCGGCGATCGTTGCATCCGCGGGAACCGGAAGATCTGCCTTCATTGCGGGAGCGCTCCGGGTGGATGGGTGGACAGGATCCGCAGGGCGTCGCGCTGCGCGTCGTCCAGTTCGGCGTCGGTGCTACCCTCGCAGCCGTGCACGATCACCGCGCCGTAGAGCCGCGCCAGCGCGCGGGCCTCTGCACTCGCGGCAAAGGCTTCGTCTGACGGCGAACGCATGCGCCATCCCCTGATCGCCGCCTCGATATCGCTGATCGCGAAATTCATACACGGTCCTCCCTGCGAACGAGCCAGTGCGCCGTGAAGCCCCGCGCCCACGACACCGCGTAGACGACGCATAGCGCAAGTACGCCGTATTGATGCGCACGCCATGCCACGTCGAACCAGAAGGGCTGTGCGGCCAGCCCGAAGATGCAGGCCCAGCGTCGCCAGTGCACACGCCGGTCCTGCGACAGGAACACGGCGAGCGCACCGCACAGGCTGATCACGACCTGTTCGATCAGCTGCGCTGCGGCATCGGCACTCATGAGACACCCCCCAGCAGCTGCGCCTTGCCGACCGGGTCGTACCAGATCTCGGCGAGCCGCTTGTTGCGCATGAAAAGAATCAGATCCGCCGTGACGCGCACCTGTTCCATGATGAATTGCCAGTCGAGCGTCTGGCCGACCGCGCTCTGCTTGACCAGCGTCGCGATGCGCGAATGGGCCGAGCGCGCGTCGTTGCAATGCACCGTCGTGATGCCGCCGGGCGTGCCCGTATTGAGCAGCGTCATGTAGTCCCACGTCTCGTCGCCGCGCAGCTCGGCGAGGAACACGCGGTCAAACTTCATGCGCAGCGTGGAGCGCACCAGTTCCTTCGCCGGCAACGTGTCGCTGAAGAACAGGTGCACGCGGTTCGGGTGGTTCGGCAGCGACAATTCGGGCGTGTCCTCGATCGTGCCGATGCGCTCATCGGACGGCACGAGGTCAGAAAGTGCCTTGTTCAGCGTGGTCTTGCCGGAACCGGTGCCGCCGGCGAGCACAATGTTCAGCCGGTTGGCAACCGCAAGCTCGAGCATGCGCGTGACGTTGCGCTGACCTTTCGCCTCGAGCATCCCGAGCTCGAACGGCTGCAGCCAGTCAGTGCCAGACGCATCCCGTCGCGGCGACACGTCGCGATAGCCCTCAAACCAGCCATTGCGCTCGTACTCGGCGACCGAGAAACGCACGTCGGACGGGATCCGGATCGTGATGGAGATCGTGTCCTGCTCGCAGGCCGGTTGCATCAGCACGTGCCCACGCTGGCCTTCGGGCAGAACCACTGGATGAATCGGTTCCTTCGTCGAAAACTTGCCGCCCTTCATTACCGTCAGCGCGTTGGCGAGCTTGAAGCACGCATCGAGCGAGCAGGCCGGTGCATCGTGCCGTCGCCATCCGGCACTGCCCTGTGTCCATATCTCACCGGGACGGTTGATCGCGACCTCGGTGAGGCTACCGTCGAAGAAGTTCGAGATGCCCATCTGTTTGAGGAAGCTGCGGGCGATCGTGCCCTTCTCGATCACATCGATTACGACTGCGCTCATCTGTATTCCTCCACGGTTCAGGGTTCCATTCAAGCGATTGACCTGGCACGGTCAACGAGGCCTGGTGCCTGTATCCTGCGACTCGATCTGCACGGACACGCGATACGGGCGGCGATCATCCGGCACGCTGCTGGCAAGCTCGCGGAGCGTTTGCGCCGGCGACGTGGAAACCACAGTTGCGCTCAGGGGTACGGCCGGCCGGGTCAATTTCCAGGCCGCACCGCCGATCGCCACTGCGCAGAGCCCCGCTGCAAGCAGGACGCGCGATGTGCGTGGCGCCAGGCGATCGTGAATCGGTGGGGCTTCGACGGGCTGACGGCTAGTTGCGGTCGTTTCCATTGCGTGATTGACTGGTTCGTCGAGCAACGGCAATGCGCTGTCGCCCCACTCCGAAATCGTCAACCCGATACGCGCCCCGACGTTACGCAGCAGGTTGCGTCGCAGCGGCGCTGACATGTCGTCGATCCGGCAGCCATCGAGCGCCATGCAATCTTCGAATGCGTGCTCGTCGGCGATCTGACGCAGTGGCAAGGCATCGGGAACCTCGCGCGCCCGCCGTGCATCGACCCGCTCGGCCAGCTGGCGAACCGTGTTGCCGTAGAAACAGAAGCGCAGTGCGTTGCGTAGTCTGGTCTCGAACATGTCGCGATCGAGACCATGCAACGGGAAGTTGTCCGGGTAGGTAATCTTCAGGTTCATGGGTCCGTTCCTCATTGCTGCCCGTTCTGGCCAACCGGGTTGCCCTGCGCGTCGACGTTTTCATACACGCCGCTCAGGTCGACGTCGCGCGCCACAAAGATATTGATGACCGAGCCCTGGTTGGAATACGCCGTCGGCGGAATGTTGATGGTGTTACGCAGCGTCTCCGCGGCCACGTCCTGCGTGGCGTTCGAACTGTTGGAGAACGTGATCTGCTGGCCGGAGCCGGTCGCCTTGTTCGCCAGCGCCTGGCCGAAGTCGCCAATCAGGCTCACCATCAGCGCGCCCTTGAAGCGCTGCCAGAAGTGCTCGTCGATATAGGCCGGGATGCCGGCGGCCCCCAACGGATCGGTCGCGGGCGAATTCAGTGGAATACGCACGTCGCCGTCGTCGATCTCGTCCCAGATCGCGCCGATCACGCCCTGCCCCTGGATCACCGCATCGCGCTGCTCGCCCTTCGCCATCGCACCCTTGCGAACGAGCAGCGTCGTGCCATCGTCGGACCACACGTCCTGCGCGATCGGGCACCCGATCAGGCCCGGCCGGTCGGTACGGATCGCCGTCGCCTGGCCGCAGCGGATCATCGTGTTGCGACTGAGCAGGTAATGCCGGTTCGGCCGGAACGAGGCCTGCATCGGCTGCAGCTTCGAGGGCTGCAACGACTGGTCGATCGGCGAACCCCTGCTGTCGCCCGCGTCCGTCCTGCTGGTCGAGCCCGACGCACCGCCCGCATTGCCGCCGCGCAGCGCTGACATGCCCATCGACCTGGCCATGGCGGCCAGACCGCCGGCGTCGCGGCCACCGGTTCCGGTATTGCCGCCGCTATTGGTATTGCTGCTATCTGCGGTTTCATTCGCTGCCACGGGACCATCGTTGCTGCGGCCAGCATCGTTGTTCCCGTCACTGGCCCTACCTGAGACGAGCACGCTGCCCTGCAGGCGGCGCTCGGCTGGCGTCAGTGGCCGCGGCTGGTTGCTGGAGGCCGCGGCCTGCCCGTTTGTCGCACCACCCTGCGACGCCGCGCCAGCCGGCGTCGCGAGGCGGGAATTCGCCGCGGCTGCGGCTGCGGCCTCCGACGCTGCACGGGCGCGATCTTCCGCACTTTTGATCCGGTCCTTCTGCGTTTGCAGATCCCCGCTGGCATCGCTCGCGCCGCTGTCTTTCGGCCTGTTCAGCGCCGCCTGCTTCGCGTCCTGATGCTGCTCGAACAGGCGCTGCAGATAGATCGTGACGCCCGATGCACCCAGTGCAATCACCGCGAGCGCGACCAGTACCAGACGCAGCTTGCCGACGCGCGTCTTGCGGCGGCCTGGCAGATCAAGCGTTGGCTGCGGGCCGGCATCGTTCGCCGACGGAGGTTCCATTTCGTTGCGTTCAGTCATGCCCTGTGCGCTCCCTGATCAGTTCGCCGACGCATCGGTATTAGTGCGGCCAATGCGCCCGATGCGCGCGCTGCCCGGCACCGACGAGCCCGCACGGTTGTAGTGGCCATCAGGCGAATAACCATCGTTGCGGATACCCAGCACCGACTGGCCGTAGCGGATGACAAATGAGCCCGACACCTCATGCACCACAACGGTGTCGCCTTCCATATGGAAGTTCGCCGTCGCCTCGCTGCCGTCGGGCAGTTTCGTGAAGATTGCCGGCAGGTCGCGCGCGGTTGAGTACTTGAAATACGTGAACCGACCGTCGTCCCACAGCGCGGTCGGCGCGAGTGCACGATCGCCGCGCATCATGTATTGGGTATTGGCCGCGGGAACCGACGCCACCGGGATTCCCCTCGCGACTCCAGCGCTTTTTGCGATCGATGCCGGAACGGCCGGCGCGTTGCCTTGCTGGCCCAGCGCCGCGCTGACCGCTTCCTGCCGGCGCTGCTGTGCGCTCGCCGCTCTCGCGCGTGTATCCGGATAGTCGAAGCGCAGGATCCATGTCGCCGGCTGCGCGGCCGACACATCGACAAGCGACAGCGAATAGGTGCGCCGGTTGGTGACGAGCACAAGATTGGTTTCCGGTTGCAGCGCCCCCGGTTTGAGCAACGCACCGCTCTCATTGATGGCGACATGCCACGCCTTGGCGTCTCCAATGCCCTCGCCGCTGTTGATCACGTGTTCACCCGGCTCGAACTGGATCATCACCACGCGCCCCGGCATCGTCGCCACGCGATAGGCCTGGTCCGGATCGTAGGTCGCGCACTGGATGTGCCGGTCCGGGCCGCAGCTGTGCGGTGTTTCGAGCGCTCGCGCGTGGATCGGCATCAACGCGACGCTCGCCGCGACCGCCGCTGCGCTCGCGGATCTGCGGAACGTTTTTACCCTCATGCTGGACCTCCGGATGCGGCAGGGGTGGACGCCGGTCCCGACGTTCCCCCGGCATCGGCGGGCGCGCGCGTCCAGTCGCGCGTGACCTCGTAGCTCGTGCAGCGAAAACCGTCCGCGTTGATATCCTGCTGATCCTGCTTTTCCGGAACGTCCACACGGGTGAACGCCACCGTCGCAATCCAGTACGTCGGATCCGGACGCCTGACGGCCGCATTGAGCCAGAGCAGCTGGCGGGAGAAGAACACCTGCGCCGTCGATCCGACGAACGTGATCGAGCCGACGTGTGCAACGACCCGCGCCTGATCCTTCAGCAGTTTCAGCGGCCCCGCCGGGCCACGCACGAGCCCGTCATAGGCTTCCTTCTCGTGATCGTCACTCATGAACATCACCGCAGCGTGCGTATCCGAGATCGTCTCCCAGTCGTAGCTCTCGCGCAGTTCGACGTAGCGGTGCAGATCTGCGCGATCGGTCTTCTCGGAAAAGGTGACGTGTCCGTTCGCTGTCGTCGGCAGCACATCCACCTTGCCTGTCGTGTCGTTCACGCGCAGCACGGCGGGCGGGTTGGGCCGCTTTAGTAGTCCTAAAGCCCCCATGCCAGAAACAGCGGCGAGCGCGACAACGCCCGAGAGCACCGAGCGCCGGTCGGCGATGCGGGCCTTCTCCTGCGCGGCTTCGACCTTCGACTTTTCGAAGGCCTGCGCCTGTTTCAGATACCAGCTGACCGCATCGCGCTCACCCGGCTCAGCTCCGTTCGCCGGCACGTCTGGGCCCGCAGTAGACCCGCCCGGGCTGCCCTTGCGGCTGCGCGCGGGCGTTGCCGAGGCAAACCATTGCCTGATAGTCGACGCCATCCTGTTCCTCACTTCGGTGCCGCAGGACCCGACTGCGGGGCCAACGGTTGATTGACGGGTACCCACTGACCAGTCGGCTCGGGTGGCTTTGGCGCCGAGATGCACGCCTGCAGCGCTAGGGCCATCAGTAAAATAGCGACAGGAGATTTCATGGTCTCCGTTTCTCCTTTGGATTGAGCGAAACAGGCGTATCGCGTGGCATCTAGTAAAACAGCTTGATCGATACCATCGCGCCAATCGTTGCCACCACCGCCGCGATCAGCCACCAACGTGCGACCGTTTTGAATAACCTGATCATTTTTTACGCCTCGCTCAAGCTACCGCCGGTCTTCGGCGATCCGCCGCCGCCCAGTTTTCCAAGCGAGCCGGCAAATCTCGCGACGCTGCCCAGCCTGCCCACCATCGTCGAAATACCGACGCCGCCCGCAAGAGACGAAGCCATGCCCGGCAGGTTGAGCGAGATAACCCAGAAGGACAGCCCCATGATGTCCAGCTCGATGACTTGCGCAATGGATGGCGAGCCGTTTAGCGGCACCACGCCCATCGCGAAATTGACCTCCAGCGCGCAGGCGGCTGCGAACAGCGCGACCAGCAGCGTGTAGTTCATGCATTGACCGATCCAGTTCCAGAAGAACTGTCGCGATGGCGGGAAGAGCGCTGCTGAGATAAACAGCGGACCGAGCGCGAGCAGCAGCCCAAGCGCAAACTTCGCCAGAATGATGTACGCAACGGCTATTGCCATGAACGGGCCGCCGAAAATGATCATCAGCGCGATCGTCCAGATTGCCGCAATAACTTTCAGGCCGGACGCCTGTGCATAGATTGCCTGCGCCGCGTTGATGTACGCATTGAGCAGGTTATCGAGGCCGGATACCGGGTTGCTGCCGTTGGTCAGTGCGCCGGCCAGCTGCTCGCCGAGACCATTGAAGAATGGAACGACGTATTCACTGTAGAACTGGATGTTCATCCCGCAGGTCAGGATGACCGCCCACGTCGCCATGCGCATCAGAAAATCGTTGATCGGCTCGTCGTTGCGCCCCTGCCAGTATGTCCAGAGGATCAGCAAGACATAGATGCTGAAGCAGGTGGCCATCAATGGCGAGATCAGCGAAATGATGCGGGTCGAACCGCTCGAGATCGTGTTCAGCACGTTCTGATCAAACGAACTGGCCATTGAGGTGAAAAGCTGAACGTCTGCCACGGATATCCCCCGCTTCGGTCAGTGATTGAACTACCTACTAGCCGGATTACTTCAACCCGGCCGCGCTGGCTTCTGCATCGTCGCTTGCAGCGTTGATACCCTTCGCCTTACGCTCAGCGGCAAGCTTCTCCGGCGTCGTGCCGAGAAACGCCGCATCGAACTTCAGATCCCGCTGCTGCTGTTGCTCTTCCTGCACGTTGTGCTGATGACGATCCCACGCGAGATATCCGAGGTAGCCCGCGATGGCGACCAGCAAAGCGATGATTGAGCCGAGAAGTATCTTATTGACCATTGGTTTTCCCCAGAAATGCGTTGTCGAATTCACGATCGCGCTGCTCTTCAGCAAGTTTGAGCTCAGCTTTCTGCAGTTCCGCTGCGAGCTGCATCCGCGTCTGCTCATTCGTGACCATCGCCTCTTCTGCGGCCATCCGGTTCTGCAGGTCAGCTTTCTGCGCCGGATCCTGCGTCAGGTTTGACTGCCGCATCAGCGCCTGGATGTTGTTCATGCGTGCCATCGTCGCGCTGTACGCCTGCTCGTTCATCGCCTTGTTGGTCGCGAGCGTGTCGTAATAGCGCTGCTGGCCCGGCGTGCCCGCACCAGTCATGCCCTCCTGCTGCTCGATCGAGCGCATCGACGAGCTGATACCCGAGAGACTGCCGCCCCTTGCCTGGTCATAAATGTTCTGCCACTGTTCCGGAAGGTAGTTGCGCAGCGATGCATCGTTCATGATGTTGCCGAAACTGCTGTTTCCGGTCAGCGCCTGATACTGGGCCTCCTGATTCTGGATCTGCTGGAACAGCTGCTGGACCTGCACCATCTGTTGCGCGAGCTCGGCTGGCGAAATCGTCGGGACGCCCTGCGCGTGAGCCAGCGAGAACACGCAGGCGCACAGCAGCGTGACCAGCGTGCGGCGAGGCCAGAGCGACTTTCCTGGCACATGGGCGAGGCTCATGCCCGCGCGCGTGGATCGAGCCCGCAGCGCCTCGCGAAGATTCCGTATCGCCGGGTCAGCCGGCCGGCGCACGGCCGGATAGACATCGGTGCTGTTCATGGCTACCTCCTCGGGTTGCAGCACGTTAGGCAAAGATTTCGTCATCCGCCGGCTGATGCAGGGGCGGATAGATCTGCGCAAGCTCGGCACGCTTGCGCTCGAGCTCGCGCTGCAGCTCGGTGAACCACAACCGCTCATCGGCGCCGTGCTTTGCCGTGAGCCGCGTGCGCAGCTTGCGTTCGAACACGCGGTACAGATAAACGGGCAACCAGACGTCCGGATCGTCGCCCAGCTCGGCGCGCACCGCGTCGCAGATCAGCACGTTCTCCCGGTCGCCCGAAAACACCGCGATCGCGTCCTCAAGCCCGGACAGGTCGAAACTGGCAAACGCCGACTGGTTGCCCTGCTTGATGAGGAAGCGGCGCGACTGTGGCGTGAGCTTTTTGAACTCCCGGAATTCCTTGCGGGTCATGCCATCGCGCAGATACGCTTCTTCCTCGGCCGCCGGGTCAGCGAGCCAGAGCTTCGTCGCGACCAGACTGCGCAGCGCGGGAAACAGGTCTGCCGCCCGCTGCGCCTGTTCCGGCTGTTGCGTGATCAGGCCCATGAATTCGCCTTCCTTGCGCCCGCTCGCGAGCGTTTCCTCGATCTGCTCGCGGATCGTGCGAAAGCGCAGCGGCAGCCAGTACTCCTCGATCACGGTCTGCATCAGGGTGCCCTCGCGGCGCATCAGTTTCTTGAGATGGAACAGCCAGGAAAACGCGGGCTCCGACGGCTCATAGTTCTCGACAAGAAACGCTTCCACATCGAACCCGATCCAGCGTTGCTCGCTCATGTTCAATGAGAGATTGGGTGGGTTATCGAACACCCACCAGAACCGGCCGCCCTCCGACTTGCACCAGATCGACAGACGTGCGCGCAGGCCGTCGTCGCCTTCGTCCGGAATGCTGTCCAGTAGCAGGCTGAAGCGGCGCAGCCGAACGTCATCGACCTCCATTACCGCATCGACGGCGTTGCGGCAGTGAATCTTCTCGCCGGCCGTCAGGTCGATCCTGATTGGTTTACCCTGGTGATCGACACCGTTCTTCCGGCCGCACAGTTCGACGAGGCCGTACAGGAATTCGCGATTGTCTGGCGTGTCGGCGAGCTCGAACGGCGCCCATCCGGTCGGCTTGCCCTTCTCCAGATGGACATAGGCGCCGCCCATCGCCCGGATGAACACTTCCCAGCCCCGGCCCTTGTCCAGCACGTACAGCATCGGATCGAAGCGGGACAGCATGCCGGTCACCGCGACGGCGACCGTAGACTTGCCGCTGCCCGTCGTGCCTTTCCCTTCAAAATGGCCGGCCATCTTCTCCGAGACATTGATGTCCCCCAGCCGGCTCGCGTGCGAGCTGTAGTTGTAGACGCCCGAGTCCGAGCGAAACGGGATGACGGCCGACCCGTCACCGATCGGGTTGCCCTCCGCCTTGCCTGAGGAGTAGTCATGGCAGGTGTACATCGCCGCAAAATTGCGCGAGGACTGCACTTTCGGTCGCGGTTTGACCCGTGCGCCCGGAACCTGCGAGAAGTACGTGAAGGGAGCGGACCCCGTCGCGGGCGACCATTCGACGCCACACTCATTGCGCGAACGGGACGCAAACCTGTCGGCGTTCTCCAGCGCCTCTTTCGCTGTTTCGCCGTAGATAACGGCCGCGCCGTGATACTCGCCGAACGACAGTTCACCCGTGTTCACGTAGCCCTGTGCGTCGCGCAGTTCCCTGACCTGATGCTTCGCCTTGTCACCGGCCGACTCCAGCTTGTTGATGGCCGAATCGATGGTCCGGTTGGACTCGAAGCCCGTCATGCAGTTGAACGTATGCGTAATCGTGAATTCCATGTTCAACGTGATCAACGGGTCGAGCTGGCCCCAGCCCGGCTTCTCCGGGCAGCTGCGAAGGTCGAGGCAGGTTGCAACGCGCCGGTACGCCGGCACGTCGCTCGCCCCGATCTCGAGCGTGTTGTACCCAAAGTGCAGATGGTTCGACGGGATGACATCGGTGCCGGGTTCCGCGGCGACCGGCAGATCGCCGGTCTTCCCATTGATGAGATAGCTGACGAGCCCATACAGGGGCGAGAAGAGCATCTTCGTGCCGTTCATGTGCTTGCGCTCGTACACTTCAAGCAACTCGGCTTCATACTCGCCGAACTGCAGCAGCGCCTGTTTCGCAAGGGAGCCGATTTCTTTCAGCCCGTCGTCGAACTCCTCGTATTTCAGGATCAGCGACAGGTAATAGCGGTTCTCGAAGAACTTTTCGGATCCAAAACGTCGTCCGATGTACTCGCGTACGAACCACTGCATGAAGCGCTGTTTGAACCGGTACACGCGATCAAAACTCACGCGCTGCCGCACGAACGTTGCGTGATAGCCCAGGCGGCCGCCCAGGTCGCGACCCAGCCTGCTGTACGCTTCCGTATCGCGATCGAACATGCGCTCCATCACGACGTTCTCGTGCACCTCGAACGGCACGCCACGCATGGCGAGCGTCACCATGAACCGGTTGCCCTCAAGGTGCTGTACGTGTTTCGTGACCGGATGCCCGTACTTCGGCATCCAGTCTTCGACGGCGCCGATCGCACCGAGAATGTCACTGGAGACAGCGGGTCTGCTTTGCATCATGCCTCCGGATCGAGCTCGCGCAGCCGGCGCTCGCCCCTGGACAACGGTTTGAGGAAATCGCGGTAGACGCGGCGTTGCCGTCCATACCGCAACGGCGCAAGCGTCGCGGTGTTGCCGAAGCGCGGGGCGGCTCGCCCGGCATTCAGCCGCGCGCGGACCCGCAGCTGCCAGAAATAGAAGCGGCAACGCAGTTCGAGCCACATGATCCGCAGGCCCTGGTCGTCGGTTTCGCAGATGTGCTTGAAATACAGCAGCACCGGAAAGCCCAGAAAAACGAACAGCAGACCGCCTGGTCCGACGAAGAAGGAAACCAGCACGCCGACAAACATCGACGCGACGACGACAACCAGCATCGCCATATAGGGGACGCCCCAGATGGCCGCCGTGCGGCCCAGGCCGTTGAATCCGGGATAGCGGGTTTTTTCGTCCGGCATGGCGGGCTCAGCTGAACATGTTCCACAGATACGGTGCGAGCACGCCGACCACCGAGCCCACCGCGGCGACCTTGCCGCACATGGTGATGAACTCGCTCCAGTGGGCGCGATCGGCCCAGCATTCCGCGCCCTTCCACATCAGCACGCAGGCCGCGCAGACGCCCAGGAACGAATAAAGCCAGATCTTGAAAGTCATCGCGCCCTGCGTCGCCGAATCGAGCCCGCCACCCGCGAATGCGAGTTCCGGACCGATAGCAATACCCAGCGTTATAGTCTGGAACAGACAGGTTTCGATCCGCTGCATCAATATGCGAAATGAATAATCTTTCAGTTGTACTGATTTCATGATCAAGAACTTCCTGTTGCGATACATGTGTCTTCTCCTTTCAGTAGTCGAGATCCGCCCGCGCCGTCGCGGCTCAGATCAGTTGCAATCGTCGGTGCAGGCGGAGTCGCCGAATGCGTCCCATGACGGATGCGGTGCGTCCGGTCGTTGTCTGGAGCTGCCGCGCTGCGCGGAAGATGTTCTGGCATCGGGCGCCGCAGCGCGCGGTGGCCTGCGCGACGGACTGTCCATCACAACCTGAATCGCAGGAACGACACTGGTTGAACCTTCCGCCGTCTGGGCGTTGGCCACCACGCGCTGTACGTAACTGGTGCCGCCAGCTTCGACTGTCTCCCCGCGCGTGAAATTACCGCTGTAGTAACAGCTGATCGCGGCACGCAACGCCTGTGCGCCGTGTCCCATCGCCGCGGCCGCCCGCTGATAGCAGTCGTGCAGGATGGCACTGCCCGCGCGCAGGTTTTCGCATGGATCGAAGGCTGTTTCGTAGGTCAGGCCGTAGCGGGCGAGATTGGTTCGGTTGACCTGTCCAAGACCCATGCTGAAGTTGATGCCCTGCGCTTCGAGCGCCCTCGCCGTTGCCACGGCCTCTTCACGATCACGCGGCTGGCGAACAAGGCGACCGCCAACGACGCCGATCGCGTACGGATTGAAGCCGGACTCAGTCCTCACGACCGCCTGAAGCGTCGTGGGGTGGACGCTCGGCGCACACTGCTGGGCCAGGGAGATGAAATCAGGCATGACTTCCCCTCTCGCCCACGGTATGTCGCCGGCCGTGCCGGCACGATATAATGGCTTTAGCCATTGTCGACCTCTCAGGTTCCAACAACTGGTCAGGTCGGCGCCGATGCTCGCTACATCGACGCTGACCGCTCCTGCTCCATCACCTACCCTCCCTTGGCGTGCAGCACCTCGCAAAGTTCTGACTCGTGCTCCTCCTCACGATTTACCACGCCGTCCTTCAATCCCAGCAGGACCGCCGCGTTGTGCGCGTGACCGCGCCTGCCCTTCAGTCTTCCCTGCAACACGCCGCTCACGATGTTGCGAGGGATTCCATGTTTTACGGCCCAGCCCGAAACGGAAATGCCACACCGATCGAACTCTGCCCGGACTTCCTCTAAGGTTTTGAGTCGCATGCGATCGCCGTATACTGAGCAAAATTATTCAATTTCACACAATATAGGCACGTTTGTGCCTATTGTCAAACTTTGAGCACATTTATGCCAGAAACATTCGGCGCCAGATTGATTGCCGAGCGCGAACGTATGGGCCTTGCTCAAGGCGACATGAAAGCCATCGCAGGAGTTAGTAGGCGTACGCAGTTCAATTACGAACAGTCCGTCCGGCTCCCTGACGTCAGCTATCTGGCCGCACTTGCAACGCACGGGTTCGATATCGGGTATTTGGTTACCGGAAAACGCTCTCCTCATGGCGGGGTTGTTAACGAAACCTTGCTACGCAATGTGTTCGTCGCTGTTGAATCGGCTCTTTCCAACGCAAGCCATTCGATTGACGTTGAAAAGAAGTCCAAGCTCGTCGCCCTTGTCTATCAAACCTCCGCGGAGAACGGTCAGGTCGATCCACTCGTCGTGCGGAAGGCAGTCGACCTGATTTCCTGACTACTACATCACGCGTTGATCGACTCCGCTGGACTGGAACGGGTGGCGGGTAAAACCGCCACCCCCGCTTTCGCCAGAGCAGCGCGAACCTGACTCGCGAAGGCCACCGCGTGCGATCCGTCTCCATGCAGGCACAGCGTCTGCGGGCTCGTCGCGACCCAACTGCCGTCAGATGCCCGGACGCGACGATCGCATACCATGCTGATGGCTTGTTCACAGGCTTGGCCGTCGTTCTCGATCAGGGCGTTCGGCTGGGATCGAGGCACCAGCTTGCCTGCCGGCGTATAGGCACGGTCCGCGAAACCCTCTTCGATCGCGACTAGCCCCTCTTCGCGCGCAATCCGGACGAGTTGCCCGCCCGCGAGGCCGAATATCGCAAGGCCGGGATCCATATCACGGACAGCGTGCACAATTGCGCGGGCCAGGTCAGCGTGCTCCTCGGCCTGGTTGTATAAGGCTCCGTGCGGCTTCACATGCATGACGCGGCCACTCAGCCCCGCCACAACCGCAGCAAGCGCACCGGCCTGGTATTGCACGCCGGCGTACACCTCATCCGGCGAAAGGTTCATGACAGCCCGACCGAAATTCTCGCGATCAGGAAAGCTGGGATGCGCGCCGATCGCAACGCCCCGACGTATTGCCTCCGTCGTCACGCGTCGCATGGTCAGCGGATCGCCAGCATGCCATCCGCATGCGACGTTGACCGACGTGGCATAGCCAAGCAGTTCAATGTCGTGCCCGAAACCCTCGCCAATGTCGACGTTCAGATCAATTGTTTTCTCTTTCATGCTTTGCCTCATGCTGTTCAGTTACACAACGGCTGCCTGTGCGGACAGCGCCGTCACCAATCACCACGTTTCTGAAATCACACACTGCGCCGCTCCCCTGGACACGCAGCACCATGATTGACGGCGCGCGCCAAGGCAGCAGCGTCTCTGTGCGCCCCCGGACAACCATGTGCGTTAAGCTCGCGGCAAAGATCAGCAGGTATGCGATTACGACACCTGCTGCGAGCGCACGACCACTCAGGACAACTTGCGGGCGTAATGCACGGCTTGTAACGCGGTCAATGGACATGCGTTCTGCGCCGATGGCGCCCCCTGTACCCGGAACCGCGTAACGATGTCGGACTCATCCGGTGGGACCCGGGAAACCCAGTCATCCAGACGCGCCTGCCCCACTTCGTGAAAACGTTCGCGCAATGTGTCGTCGATGGACGTATTGACGGCTACACCCGCACGCCGCATCTCCGCATAGTTCCGCTCGATGCGTGCCGGCAGCACCGCCCACTGCTCCTGTTGCACTACCGCGCCTGCTTTATCTAGCGCTTGCCGCAGGTGTTCCGGAAGCGCTTCATACCGCACCTGACTCATGACGACAAACGAAACGGGGAACGCGTAATGGATCGCGGCGAAGTTCGGCAGATCCGTTTGCAGTGATTTCCCGACCGCCCCATCGCCAGACGACAGAACGCCGTCGAGCGCGCCGGTGCGCAGCAGCGGCCTGACGTCCTGAACCGGGAGGGCCGTTGCGTGCGCGCCGACGCCTGATAGCACCGTGGCTGAGGCAGCGTCGTATGTGCGGATCCGCAGACTTGCCATGTCGGCAGTCGTAGCTATCGGCTGACGCGACCACAATCCAGTGGGTGGCCACGGCGAAATAAACAGCAGGTGAAGCCCGACGCGCGACAACGCGTTGCGGTAAGCCGGCTCTGCGAGGCAGGCAAGGTGCCGGGATTCGTCGACCGACTGGACTTCGAAAGGCAATGTAGACAGTTCGAAAATCGGGTCGAGATGGGCCAGCGCTCCAGTAAACACGTGGGCTACCTGCAGGCGGTCATCCAGAACGGCGGACACGAGATCCGATGCCTCGTGCTTTGCCTTGAATTCTGTCTTGCCAGTCACTGCCCCACCTGTCTCTCTGGACAAGGCTGCGGCAAATGACTCGACGCCACGACCAGCCACGGTGTCCGCCGGGTACTCAGTTGCAATTGACCATGTCTGGCCCGCATGCGCCGCAGGGATCATCGCGCCGCAAATCAGAACAGCCGCAAGCGCAGCATCTGTTGTTAGTTGTATTAGTTTGTTCCAGATCATCGGTATAGGCTTAGTCGGTAAAGTACGTTCACAACCGCTCAACCGCGGGGCGAGATCGAGGCACGGTGGAAGTACTTTAGCGAAGAAGGCCATGTCAAAACCAACTGGGTTTTGACATTCCCAAACGCTCACTGGTTTGTTATGATGATTGGTTGTTCCGCAGCTTCGTGGCGTTTTCGCTATTCAATCAACCCGGTGGCGGCGGCCGTCTCGGCTGCCTTGGTGATATTCGGGGCGCCGAGTTTCCCGTTGATCTTCGTGAAGATCGCATACGCCGTTCTCTCTGAAACGCCGAGGCTGTCCGCGACATTGAGCGCGGTGCGGCCGGCGCGGACCATACGCAATGCAGCAAGCTCCCGTTGATCCAGATTGAAGAGGTTTGTCGCGTCGTGGCGCAGCGCTGCGAGATGCCAATCGAGTAGCGCAAGGGCAAGGGCTCTCAAAAGCACGCGATGCTTCCAGAGCGCACTCTCGCCCTTCGGTTGCGGCTGCTCATTGCTAACCTGAAGCACGCCGACCCACGCATTTGAACGGGAATGCGCCGGACATACCAGACTGCTACGAAAACCATATTCGACCGCATGGCTCATCAACGAATCGTCGTCGTTGGAGAGATCGATGCGTGAGCCAACCGTCGACGCGGCATTTCTTTTTGCATATTCAAGGAATGGATCGCGCCTGTACCACAGGCGATTGATGTACCTGTGCAGCCATGCCGGATGACAGCCAACCAGGCTGCGGCATTCGTCGATGCCTCCTGTTTTCTCGTTCACCCGTAACCAGTGATAGACGTAGGACTGCCCGCCCAGCTGGCCGACGACGCGACCTGCGATGTTCATCAGCTCGGCTTCGTTTGAGCACGCATCGATCAAATCAATTTCTTCGACCGGATCGACCGGACGACACCGGGTTTTCCGGTCGGTCTGGTGGTGGATCTGTTCACGTCGCTCCCGATCGACAGATTGATACTGCGCGCGCAGGTGATCGCCGTACGGATCGGCCGCGGCGAACTCGGCCAGCGCGTCACCATCCTCGAGCGAAAGAATCTGGGTCAACACAACGTCGTCGCTTCTGAGAAGGCGCCGTTCCAGCACACAGAGCGCATCCGAATTCCGCCACAGACGCAGAACGACACGGTCGCGCGCAATCTGGACGTCGGCCTCAAACAGGGTCCGCCTTGCGAAATCATCCGCGCGATCGACGATGGGCTTCTGCATGGTCACGCTACGCCGCTTTTCCGACGCGCAAATCGGCTGGCGCTACAGGCCGGGAGAAATAGAAGCCCTGGACTTCGATGTCCCCGAGACGATGGAGCCAGCTGGCCTGCTGTTCCGTCTCCACGCCCTCGACGATCAGGGAGAGACCCAGATCGCGCGTGAGCGAGGCAATGCTGTTGAAGGTCGCAAGTGCCGCCTTATCGCCAGGGACGCCGCGCGTGAAACTGCGATCAATCTTCACGCCGTCAATCACAAGGGTTGTGAGCTGCGACAGCGACGAATAGCCCGTGCCAAAGTCGTCAAGCACGACCCTGACACCAGAAAGCCGCAACTCCTTCAACCGCCTCGTAACGGCAGCGGAATCCTCAAGTATGGCGGTCTCCGTGATTTCCAGCTGCAACCGGCGAGGGTCGATCATGTACTGGTTGATGCATCGATGCACGACCCGCACCAGATCCCCGTGGACCAGCTGCGCGGCAGACACATTCACCGACAGGTAGAGCGGGCGCGGGTCGTTCTCCTGCCACTCGCTGAATTGCGCACAGGCCTGCTCGAGCACCAGTTCGCCAATTGGCACGATGAACCCGGTGCTCTCGGCGAACGGGATAAAGTCCGCTGGCATGACAGTGCCCTTTTCAGGGTGTCGCCAGCGCGCCAGGGCTTCAACGCCGCGGATCTCACCTGTACTCAGAGAGACGATAGGCTGATATTCGAGGAAGAATTCGCCGTTCAGGATGGCGTACTGCAACTCCTGTTGACGTTCGATATCGCGCATCGCACGGGTCGACAGGTCGGGGGTGTAGACCCGATACTTGCTCATGTTCGCAGGCTTGCCCTCACCCTTCGCCGCGTACATCGCCAGATCGGCTTGCCTCAGGAGGTCATATTCCGCGTCATCCCTATCGGTGTAGACGGCAATGCCAATGCTCACCCGAATGACGTAACTGTTACCGCGCAGGCCGAAGGCCAGCTCGAAAGCGTCAATGATCGACTGGGCCAGGTTCCGCGCCCTGACTGATGCGCCCATGCCGTCGACAATAAGCACGAATTCATCGCCGCCAACGCGGGCGAGCAGGCGCTCCTTCCCCGCCACTTTTGCCAGTCGGCGCGCCACATTCTGGAGGAGCTCGTCGCCCGTGTCGTGACCAAGCGCATCGTTAATGCGCTTGAAGTTGTCGAGATCAATAAAAAGCAGCGCCAGCCTTTCAATCGGACGGTCGCTTCCGATCTGGCGACGCACGGTTTCGGTCAACAGGTAACGATTCGGCAAGCCGGTCAACGCGTCGGTTTCGGCAAGATTCTGCATCCTTTCCGCGAGGTGACGCATCTCTTCCCTGCCGGCCAGCAGCTCGTTCATCATGATTGTGACGACCCCTGCGGCCACGAGCAGCACGAAGGTAATGACACCGGACATCAGGAGGTACAACGTCCTTGCATGCGTATAGCCTGCCAGCTCATTGGTTTCCGCCAGACCAACCAGGACCGCCACCGGATATTGCATCAGATGTCGATACGTCACGAAGCGATGCACATGATCCACTGGGTCAACGAACACGCCCCCTTTGGCGTTCTGCATTTCGCGATAAGCCGACGCAGGCGGCCCGGTAGGTGAAGCCGGTTTCTCGCCTGCCAGACGGGAAAGCAGATAGCCATTATCCGACGTGACCGCGAGCATGCCGCCAGCACCAAGCGATTCGAGGTTATAAAACCCGTTCGTCAGATAGTTGGGATCTTCCGACACCACCACGACGCCTGCGAATGACCCGTCGGGGTTGTTCAGACGGCGCGTGAATTGCAACGTCCAATGGTGTGACACGCGCCCAAGCACCGGCTGACTGATGTAGAGACCGACATCCGGATTGGTTTTATGAGCGATAAAATGCGGCCGGTCGGCCAGATTCACCGGTTGTGCGTCCGGTGTGGTCGTTTGCAGCACTTCGCCATTTGCACCAACGATCGTGACTTGCAGTGCGGTGTCCGCCGCAATCAGGCCCTGTCGTTCGTACGCGGCCACATTGAAGGTGGCCGGGGAACGCTCGTACTCGTACTTGACCCAGCGCACGACGACATCGGCATCGTGCACGGTCTTGGCGATGTGCGCGGAAAACGACGACGCCAGTTCGGCGGTGGCGGCAGCAGCGGTTTCCCGCGCCTCACTGGCCTCGGTCTGGATGCGGACGATGACAGCAATCCAAATCACGATGACAAGTGCGACGGCCACCGCCGGGATCCAGGCCACAAACTGCGCGGGTCGTAGTCGCCGGACGTGCTGCACCCAATCCTTGAGCCCGCTTTTGATCTGCTCGCTTTTCGCATCCGCCATGGCGGCGCCTCCTCTTTGCCTCACAGCCCTTTGATATTCCTCCTCATGCGGGCCGACGATACATATATTTGCGCGCCATCGCTGTTACGAAGTGTTTCCAGCATTGACCTTTTGGCGAGAATGATTATGCGATTCGCATAGAACAACGATTAATATTTAGAAATCCTAATCGAGACGAAGCCAAGGGCAACCAGAACCCCGACTTGGGTAGACGCAGGATTCGAACTATAGGTGTAGCAACCCGATTACATGAATGTTCGGAACCGGTTAGATCGGTGGTTTCGGGCCGCTGCACCGGATCGGAGCGGGAACTCCAGTGAGTGCGGTTTCAGCCACGTCGGCCGCGGTAGCCAGCCAATCGCCGCTTTGTTCGTCACTGTGAGCGCTTTCATCGGTCATGTTGTGGTTCCTCGCCTAGATCGTCAAAAAACGTCGAATAGAGCTTCGCCCGCGCTATGCGCCGTCGTAAGTTTACTCAAACATCTTGCAAGGATACACGTTGATACCAACGTAGTCGGTACATTGATGAGTTTCGGTCTCAGCGTTGATACTCATAAAGAGAAAGCCATAGCGGCGGCAGTTGAGGGCTCGGCCACAGCCTAGGAAACGCCGCGTGATCCATGCTTGCAGTTCCGATATCCGTCTTGCCTTTGCGCATTGACGAACGACCGGTGTACCTCAAGAACCGACATGCACGTCGCGCAGGATTGGCGGTCCGCAACGGGTCGACGAACGAAACCGCTCGCGCGGTAGGGGCTACGGTTGACGCTGAAGGTCAGGGAGAGGCCGGTCACGCGGCTTTATGTTGGCGACTGAGGCAATCCGCCTCGTTCTCCAGCAGGAGCCGAATCATGACCTCCCAACCGAACGTCAGCCCGCTGCGTCAGCGCATATCGACGATATGCGCATGCGCCAGCTTTCCCCCAGGACGCAGGCCAACTATCTGCGTATCGTGCGCGAGTTCTCCCGATACCTTGGGCGCTCGCCTGATACTGCCACCGTCGAGGACCTGCGGGGTTACCAGCTGCATCTGGTCGATCGCGGCACGTCAGCGGTGTCGCTGAACTCCGCGATCACCGGGCTGAAGTTCTTCTTTGAGATCACGCTCCACGAACCGGAACTGATGGCCCGGATGCAGCCGGTGCGCGTGCCCCGCACACTGCCCGTTGTGCTCAGCCCCGATGAAGTGCGGCGGCTAATCGCCGCAACGGGCAACCTCAAGCACCAGACGGCCCTCTCGGTCGCCTATGGCACCGGACTACGCGTCAGTGAAGTGGTAGGGCTGAAGGTTACGGACGTCGACAGCCAACGTATGACCCTGCGCATTGAACAGGGCAAGGGCCGTAAGGACCGCTACGCGATGCTTTCTCCCGTACTGTTCGAACGCCTGCGGGTCTGGTGGCGTGTGGCCCGGGCCCAGGGCAAGATGCCCGACGGCGGGTGGCTATTTCCCGGGCTCGATCCCATCGACCCGCTCAGCACCCGGCAACTGAACCGCGCCATTCATGCCGCCGCCGAGGCGGCCCAGATCGACAAGCGCGTGTCCATGCACACGCTGCGCCACAGCTTCGCGACGCACCTGCTCGAACAGAAGGTCGACATCCGCGTGATCCAGGTGCTGCTCGGCCACAAGAAGCTGGAGACCACCGCGCTTTACGCGCAGGTGGCCACCGACCTGCTGCGCGAAGTCACCAGCCCGCTGGAGAACCTGCACAGCATCTGAAACACGGAGCACTTCCGTGCCCGAAGTCGCGGACGTCTTCCGCGCGCATGGGCCCGCGTGGCGACAGACCACACAGCTCAGCCTGGGACAGCTGAAGGTGATGTCGGCCATTGAACAGTGCCGCAGCGCGGCACTGGGTGGACATGTGTTGCGCTGTTCCGGCTGCGAACAGATCGAAGTCGCCTACAACTCGTGCCGTAACCGCCATTGCCCGAAGTGTCAGGCGAGCGCCGCGCACCGGTGGCTCGAGGCACGTCAGGCCGATCTGCTACCGGTCGAGTACTACCACGTCGTCTTTACGCTGCCCGCCGCGATCAGCGCGATCGCCTGGTACAACAAGGCGGTGCTCTACAGCCTGCTGTTCGATGTTGCCGCCGAAACCCTGCGCACCATTGCCGCCGATCCAAAGCATCTGGGCGCGCAGATCGGCGCGACGCTGGTGCTGCATACGTGGGGCTCGGTACTGACGCACCATCCGCACGTGCACGGCATCGTCCCAGGTGGTGGCCTGTCGCCTGACGGCGAGCGGTGGGTCGCATGCCGGCCCGGCTTTTTCCTGCCGGTGCGCGTGCTCTCGCGCCTGCTCCGGCGCGGTTTCCTGGAAGAACTCGCGGCAATGCATGGTCGCGGCCAGCTACGCTTCTTCGGCGAGTATGCCGCGCTTGCCGATCAGGCTACCTTCGCCCGGTGGCTCGCGCCGTTGCGCGCGTGTGAATGGGTGGTGTATGCGAAGCGCCCGTTCGCCGGACCCGGGGCCGTACTCGCGTATCTGTCGCGCTATACGCATCGCGTGGCCATCTCCAACCGGCGACTCATCGCGCTCGATGAGCGGGGCGTGACCTTCCACTGGAAGGATTACCGCGCCAGGGGGCGCACCCGCTACAAGACCATGACGCTCGAGGCCGGTGAGTTCATGCGTCGATTCCTGCTGCACGTGCTGCCAGGTGGGTTTCATCGCATCCGTCACTATGGGCTGCTTGCCAATCCGGTGCGACGGCAGAACCTGGCGAGCATACGGGCGTTGCTGCACGCCCCAGCAGTCACTGACGCCAGCGATGACACCTCTGTGGATACCAGAGCGCCGACCTTTGTCTGCAGACACTGCGGCGCCCGATGATCATCATCGAGACCCTCCCGCGCACCCATCCGATTCGCGCGCCCCCGACATTCCGAGGCAGCGTATGAGCGCAAATGACCAGGATCTTCATTCGGACCGTCGGCTCTTCGGCAACGAGCGCCAACAGGAGACACTCACGTCTGCCGCTCCAAGCCGGCGGCGGTTCATGCCGCCACGCGATGCCCGTAATAAGGCCGTTCGCAGTCGTCAAGAATGGCGTATTGCGCCGCCAGGTTGGACGGATCAGGACTGAGCCACGCGTCGAGGTTCGCCGGCCTGATCGGAATGATGCAGCGGTTGTGACCGGCTGCGGCGACTTCCGGCGGCGGATCGTCGGTGATCGCGGCAAACGACCACAGATCGGGTTCGCCCGGTATCGCCGTGCGCGTCCACAGGCAGGCGAGGAGCAGCGGTTGTGGCGGTGACGGGTCGAACTGCACGACAACATTCTTCCCGTCGTGCCTGACGTTCTCATAGAACCGGTTGACGAGCAGGATGCCGTGGTTGTAGCCGAACAGCTTCACCCATACGTGTTTCAGGCTGTCCAGCCGGGCGTTGTACGTGCCGGGCTTGTCCCTCTCCATCTGCTCGGTCCAGCCAGGCAACCGGCAGCGGTAACGCATCGGCACCACAACGCGCTGGCCGTCCTGAATGATCAGGACCGGCGCGTACCAGCCGGGATAGATCCGTGAATCTGCCGCTACCGGGACGGTGCGCTCCAGGTCAGCCAGCCGGCGCACCGCAGCGTCGATCCTGCCGGTCGCGATCCGCCTGCTTTCGGTGGCGGCCCGGGTCGGCTTCCTTTCAAGCGCACGCCCGGCGTCGGCGAGCCTGGCTCGCTGCCGGAGCAGTTCCTCCTCGAGTGCCGTTTTCGACCAGGCGTTGGATTCGGCAATCAGCGCCTGGATGTGCCGCTCTTCTTCGGTCCCGGCATCGGAGAACGCCGCATCCATTGCCATCGGCGTTTTGAGCTTGCTTCCGTTGCGTCGCCAGTACAGATCCACGAACGCGCGCAGGCTCATTGCAGCGCCGAACATCCTGACGTACTTCCGGTAGTCCGCCTCAATCTGGGCCGAATAGCACATGGAATACCTCCCGTCGAACTCTCCAATGATAGTGCCAGATGCAACCGGCAGAATCCTGGATATACTGTACATCCATACAGGTGTCGAAACCAGCAACCATGCGTCCCCGTCGCCCCCTCACCGCCGCAGAACTGGCCGAAATTTATGACCGGAATCCGACGCCGGCAGTGTTGACGCTGCTCAGGGAGATACACCGGCTGCGTGCGATGATCATGCGTGCCGATCAGGTCCGGAAGATGATCGCCGACAACGGCCGGCCACATCTGGCGGGGTCGGTGTGGGAGTGTTTCGAACGGGAGCTGGATGCGGAGCCGTGCCTGACTGATCCGCCTACGCCACGCCAGCAGGAATTCACCACCCAGCGAAAGCGCATGATTGAAGAATGGCAAAAAAATGGCCGAAGGAGATGAAGCGATGCTCGCCGACGAACTGACCGGATCGCACCTCGACTACTGGGTAGCCCAGGCCGAGCAGCGCAACACCGATGTCCCCATGCAGGGTCCGGCGCAACCGGTGCGCCGGTTTTCAATGGATCCCGCGTTGGCGCGGCCGATTATCGAGCGTGAGCGCATTGTCGTCGGGATGATCCACGACGCCGAGTTGGGAGTTCAGGCGGTGGCGTGTGTTGGGACAATAACGCCGGGCGGGGTAAGGTCCGAGGACGGCCGGTACTGGCTGGGCGACTCAGCGTTGCAAGCCGCGATGCGTTGTTATGTCGGCATCAACTACGGGGCGATCGTCGTTTGAATGCTAGGCGTCACTGAGTCTTGCGGAAACTCACCAGAAGCTGTGCGGTAGCAGCGGGGCATCAGGCGGCGGCAGGAGGTCCGCTAGATGATTTTCAATTTGCGTCAACGGCGATGAGCCCCCTCCATGCCATGCTGGCGCGAGTAGGGGCACAATGATCAAACCCACGGGTGCCTGCACCGCAGGTGTGAAGGTGCGCATCACTCGCCAGCGTATGGTCGGAAAAATCGCCCGACACAGTGGCGCGGACACAGCAGCCGGAGTAACGCCCGGCCGCCCGTGGCACTCGACGGGGGCTCCCGGGAAAATTTTCGAGACGTGCTCTCGGCCACTAAGGGACGTTCGACACATCCGGTTGAATCGTCGACACCCATTAGCGGGCCCGGGGGTGTACTCCGGTAGACTTCGGTTCTTGCCAACCTCGCGGCGACAACATGGACACCCAGCTTTTGGTCATATGCGGGCTTACATTCGTAATCCATGTGATCGCGACGCTCGCGTATGCGGTGCGGATTGCTGGTGTTCGCACGCGCCGTATCGCCGTGTCATTTTCTCTATTTGGGATCATCGCCCTGGTTTCCCGGACGGCAAATTCCTTTCAAGGACCATTCATCGCGAAGCGGGTTGAGCTAGATATTGCTCATCACATGGAGCATGGTCTGCTCAGCGACTTTCGGCTTTTCCTGCTGACCGCCACGGTGGCAAGCACTGTCGGTGCGTTTCTAATTCCCACCTTTCAGCGTTATTTCAGCCGCTGTCGATCACTTTCAAGCAAATCGCTCGATCCCTCGCCTGCTGCTCCATATCTTCAGTCGCGGAGGCGTCAGCTACATTCGGCTTGGGGCACGGCTTCCGTCCCGGCACAATGTCACCCAACTGGCAGCTGGCGCAGGCGTTTCCTGGAAAGTTATAGGACTGAACGTTATCGCGATGGCGATCTGGACGGTCGGCGTTTTCGCATCGCTTTATGCTGGATACCTGAAGCCCGATTTGCGGGTTACATGCGCGAATCTATCATCAGGAGCTAAGGTCGGAACTGGTGTACGGGGGAGTTAAGGCGGGAGATTGAAGGCGGTGGAGGTTTCAGCTGAGAATCTGATTGTCGAAGTCGGAAACCAGCAAACAACAAACCATCCACCATGAGCAAGTTTACGGA
>Ga0255336_101051_pt1 | contig 25521 bp, 17 predicted proteins | sample MeOH1_35cm_T3_17_FD_189102 | JGI IMG/M metagenome (GOLD analysis project Ga0255336, IMG submission 189102) | Sandy soil microbial communities from University of British Columbia, Vancouver, Canada - MeOH1_35cm_T3_179 | ecosystem: Engineered > Artificial ecosystem > Sand microcosm > Unclassified ...
CAATATCGACTTCTGGAGAGGCAAGCCTGCACAAGCCTCCTACTTTGAGCTATACGACCACACCGCTCTGGCAATCAAAAAAGTGAGTTCCCGCCTGCGTATCGGCGGCCCTGCCACGGCACAGGCCACGTGGACCGGGGACTTCCTTCGTCACTGTAAAGAGAAGAACATCCCTGTTGATTTTGCATCGAGCCACGTCTACGCCAACGATACGGCCAAAGATGTTTTTCACACCGATGAGGTAATTCCACGGGATCGTATGGTATGTCGCGCAGTTCGCAAGGTTCACGATGAAATCGTATCCTCCCCTCTTCCTTCCACTCCCCTTATCTTCAGTGAATACAACGCCAGCTACGCCAACGAGCCCAACGTTACCGACTCAATCTACATGGGCCCTTGGCTCGCCACCACCATCAGCCAATGCGATGGTCTTACCGAATCGATGAGTTACTGGACCTTTTCCGATGTCTTCGAAGAACAGGGAGTCGCCAGGACCCCTTTCTATGGTGGCTTCGGCCTGATCGCTGAAGACGGTATTCAAAAACCTGCCTTTAACGCCTTTGCCATGCTGCATGAACTCGGTGACCGACGTATTGCTCTCAACTCCGACTCTGCACTCGCCACTCGTCACGAGGACGGGACACTTGCAGTTGCCCTCTGGAATTATGCGCCTCCGGACGGAACTGGAGCATCCTATACAAAACCACCTTCGAGTAGAGGCCCACAACGAACAATTACGATACAACTCACCGGTGTTTCATCAAATGCTGCAGCCACTATCCTCCGCCTGGATGAAACTCACGGCAATGTCATCACGACTTACGACGCCATGGGAAGGCCTGAATTCCCTACACGCGATCAGATTGTGAAACTACGCGAAGCCGGAAAGCCGGCTCCCGCCGAGCACACAAAACTCAAGAATGGAAATCTTACACTTCAGATTCCCCCTCAAGGACTTGCCGTTGTCATCATCGGTAATAGAAAAGCTACACGCTAAACTTCAGAGTGTCGGTCAATCTCAAAGTTGATCATGGTGACTCCAGCATGAAGGTCGGTCCAGCCCAGAGGATCACGCGGCGAAGCGCGACTCGGTTGATCGCCGGCTCCCTTCTCACCGGCCTCACCGTTCCACCGCTGTCGGAGAGGTCCGCGATTGCAGCGCCACGGCTGGGTGCGCTCAATCCCGCCGACACAGCCTTCCTTGATGAGATGGAGAAGCAAGCCTGCCTCTACTTCTACGAGCAGGCAGATCCTTCCACCGGCCAGGTTTTGGACCGCGCCAACAACCGCACGGCGAACGGCCAACTCGACCCACGTTTCGCCTCCAGCATTGCCGCCACTGGCTTCGGACTCACAGCACTCTGCATCGCAGACAGTCGACGCTATCTGCCGTCCAACCAGATCCGTCGCCGCGTACTATCAACTCTCCAGTTTCATCTCAAACCGATGCCCACGGAGCACGGCTTCTATTATCACTTCAACGATGTGAAGACCGGTCTTCCGCTGCTGAATATCGAGGTCTCTCCCATCGACACCGCTATCCTTCTCTGCGGTATCCTCACCTGCCGTGCTCACTTCAAAGACCCTAAGATTACCGACCTGGCCACCCAGATCTATAACCGAGTCGATTGGCCCTGGATGTTGAATAACGGCAAGACCTTCGCTCTCGGCTGGCTCCCCGCCACCGGTTTTCTCACTCCTCGATGGGATCACTACGCCGAGATGATGATGCTCTATCTGCTCGCCATCGGCTCTCCTACTCATCCCATCGCTCCGTCTTTCTGGAGCAATTTTTCACGACCACGCGTCAGATTTGAAAAGTTCAACTACATCAGCGGACACGACCCTCTCTTCATTCATCTTTACTCCCACGCCTGGTTCGACTTCTACCGCAAGCGCGACTCCTTCGCCGATTACTTCGTCAACTCCACAACTGCAGTCCGAGCTCACAAGGCCTTCTGCCTCAGTCTCAATCGCGGATACAACGATGATTATTGGGGGGTCACCGCATCCGACTGGATGCACGGTTATACAGCCTGGGGCGGACCTCCTCTTATGGGTCCCATCGACGGCACCGTCGTGCCTTGCGCGACTGCCGGTGCCATGCCCTTTCTTCCCAACGATTGTCTGCGTGTCCTTCGCTCGCTGAAGGAGAAATATGGCGAATACGCATGGGGAAGATACGGGCCGTGCGATGCTTTTCATCCAGCCCTGGCCTGGTACGACGCCGACGTTCTAGGCATCGATCTCGGCATCAGCCTTCTGATGATCGAAAACTTCCGTAGCGGCTTCGTCTGGAAGACCTTTATGCAGAACGACGAAACAGCAAATGCAATGAAACTTTGCGGCTTCCGCAGTTATTAAGCCACCTTTGCCTGTGCTTCACTCTCTTCGCCCGGCTTCTCCCCAGGTTTCGATGGAAGAGCCTCATCAAGCGCTTCTCGCGATTCTTTGCTGAGTGGCTTCTCGTGCAGCAGCAACTCTGTCGCGCGCACAAGTGGAGTCGCATGAAACCATCGCTGAAAAGCCTCATTCCTGAGCAGATTAGTCAATGCCAGCAGACTCATTCCCTGATGATGAGCCATCCATGACCTCACCATCTTAGGCTCGCGCCCTTCGGTGTAATCGGCTGCTTCGTAGAAGCCGTAATCACCCACCCAACCCATATTAGCCATTCGTCGTATATTTTCTATCGCCTCATCCCGCAAAAGAGGAAGCGCCAGAAACGTCGAATATGGAGAGATCACCGGCCCATCTTCCGCACCATACTTCAGGGCCACCTGTGGAATTCCCCACGCCTGGTAGCCATAACGACCCGATTCATCCGTCTTTGCGAAGCCCGATTCAGATATCCCCCACGGCATGCCCTTCACATGGTCTCGCTGTATTCGCACCGCCGATTCCAGCGATTGCGTAATCAGGGTGTTTGGATAGATGTACATCCATAATGCAGGCATCATGTACTCGAACATTGTTCCAGTCCACGACAACAGGCAGGCGCGCCCCTTTACCAACACATGCGAACGATCTAACCGGAACCAGGACTCCTGCGCGATATCTCCCTTTGCCACAGCCAGGAAGAATGCCATCCTCGCTTCCGAGGCGAGCAGGTCGTAGCACGCTCCGTATAACTCCCCGGTCACACCGTCGTAACCGATCGATAGCAGTTTTCGCGATTTGACCAACAAAAATCCATACTGCATGGCATCCGCATAACGATGCGACCGCTCCGCAATCGCCTCAAGATCCGTCCTCAACCGCTTCAGCCGTTCCTTGGCCACTGAAAGCAAACCACGAAACTCCAGCACAAGATTCTGAGCTGCAGTTCCCGTCGCGGTAGAGAGCTTCTCCTCTAGCTCTATGGCATAGTTCACTGCCTTCGAGATCGAAACCAACTCTGGTCCTGCCATTCCTATACCTGCAAAAACTCCCTCAAATCGAGGCGAGAACCAGGGCATATATGAATCGACAAATGCTCGCCAGTGATCTCGGCAACGTTGCCGTTCCTGCTCAACCCAATCACCTGTCGGTTCTTTAGAATTCGCTTCTGAAAGCCAATCGCCCGGGGCAATCGGCTTCTTCAGCATCTCAAGTGTCCCCGAGTGCAACGAGTAAAACGACGCCGCGAGATTACCGCTGTCTACAGCTGAAACAATACGCGGGGAGATAGGCTGCAGACTTTCAATGTCGTACCAGTTATAAATATGTCCGCGCTGTTTCTCCAGCCGATCATAAGTATCCAGAGTTCCCAACGTATATGCTGCAAACTGCGTAGGAGTCAGGAAGCCGAACTCTGACGCTGCCTGTCTTGCATTCAACAACATACCCAGATTTGTCGGAGATAACTTCCTCACCTGGTGCATCCCTTTTTCTTCCACGTTGTCAGGGATCAACCAGTGGTTCTCAGGTCCTCCGAACTCGGCAAAATATCTCCAGATCAATAACGCCTGGCGCTCCAGGAACTGCCGATCTGCAACTTTAAGAGGACCCTCTACCGCTCGCGGGGGCGAGTTCAGCCAAGATGCTACCGCCGGGGCCAATGCCCACAACACCAGAACCGGCGAAGCAGCAAACAGCGATTCAGGGCGCGCAAGTGCGAGGCCTATCGCAATCGTCAATGAAATAAGGGGCGACAACTTAAGATATGTATCTAGAGAACCGCGCCCCAAATTCGTCTCTGATTGCGCTGCCGTCTCCCAGTCCAACAGATTTTTCCCGGAGAGAAAGAGCCTTATCAAAGACCGCACAATCGCATCCAGGGACAGAAGCATGTGGTGCGGAAGGAAGATAAGGTTCAACAACGTAATCGAAAGAGACGAAGCAAACGTCGTAACACCGTCGCGAAGACCTGCGAAGCTTCGCTTGAACAGCGCTCGACTTAGATTGAAGCCAAGTTGAACAAGACCGGGAAGAAGGATCAGCAATAGAACTGTTACTGTCCAGTAGAGAGCTCCGCCCGGAAGAAAAAACCAACCGAAGACAAACAACAAAAATGCAATCGGTTCAATCAGGCTGCGCCGTAGATTATCCAGAATCTTCCACCGCGAGATCGTGCTGATGGGATTCAGCACCAACCTGCCGGATTCATCGGGTACAGTGTTGAACAGCCAGCGAAGAATCTGCCAGTCACCGCGGACCCAGCGATGTTTCCGCTTCATGTGCGCCGAATAATGGGATGGATAATCGTCAATAACCTCAATATCCGACACTAACCCCGCACGAGCATATGCCCCTTCAATAAGGTCGTGCGATAAAAGGGCATTTTTCGGGAAACGATGATTCAGAACGTCGTGAAAGGCACTCACATCGTAGATGCCCTTCCCGGTAAAAATTCCTTCGCCAAAGAGATCCTGGTAAGCATCGGAGACGGCACGAGCATAGACGTCAAAGCCCGTCTCCCCGGAATACAAAGCTGCCAGCCGCGAACGCGATGCGGACGACACACTCACACCTACGCGTGGCTGCAAAATTCCATAACCAGCCGTAACAATACGAAGCTTCGGATGAATGATGGCGCGGTTCAAAGGATGCGCCATTGTCCCAATCATTCGCGCAGCTGTTCCATGGGGAAGCTGCGTGTCCGAATCTAGAGTAATAACGTAACGAATGTGTTCGAGCACACCCAGAGGACCGGCTTTGCGCGGAAAGCTGTCATGCTCCCCTTCGAGTAGACGGTTAAGGTCCAGCAGTTTACCTCGCTTGCGCTCCCATCCCATCCATACTCCCTGACGAGCATTGAAGCTGCGATGCCGATGCAATAGAAGGAACGATCCTTCCTTTCGATCTGCATACTTTCGATTCAACTCATCAATGGCTCGGACAGCGAGATCGACCAGCGGACCCTCATCAACCTTAGGAGGACGGGCGGCTGTATCGGGCAGATCGGTCAGCAGAGCAAAGTGAAGATTGGGATCCTGGTTCGATAGATAACGTGCCTCCAGCTCCTCGAATAACTCTTCAACCTGTCGCTCATGAAGCAGCAACGTAGGTACGACAACAAGCGTCGCAGCTTCCTGCGGTATGCCTTTAGAAAAGTCCAGCTTTGGTAACGCCTCCGTCTTCATCAACGTCGTCACTAAGCCATTCACCAGATCGACTGCGCCCTGCGTCGCTGGAAGCAGCGCCAGCAGAAGCGCGGCCATCACTGGCCAGAACTCATGATGCGGAATTAGAGGCAGAATTATCGCCGTAATCAGCAACAGCGCCAGAATAAAAGTTCCGAGAGTATAAAACTCCTCGTTGTAGGCGGATATCAGCTCTCGCAACCGTTCCAGCGCCGTGGGACGGAAACCGATACGAAGCTTCAACTCACGAACGCCATCGGCAAACAAGTAGTAACCGATATGCGACTTCCTCTTTGCCATGCGAGGATCGGCGTATTCGACCTTCTCTGCAGCCTGTGCCAACTCCAAGGCAACTTGGGTGGTCTGAACCTCGTTTGTATCGGCATGGCGAGATAACTCAGCAATGCGCAGCCTGTATGCCGCACGCGTCTCCTCCTCCATCCGCGCAAACACCCCGCCGGGATCCAGCCGAAGTACGGCATCGAAGGCAACGAGAGGCTCCAGAATGTCTCGCCATTCAATCTGATTCATGCGCCGCAGGCTGTGGATTGGAGCGGAAAATGGCGACTGCTCAATCGGAGGGAGCTGCCCGGCGGCAAAGGCCGCATCGGCACGATTGAGAATGAACTCCAGCTGCGCAATCTTCAGCGCTTCCGGCAGCAGTTCTATCTCCCTAAGCCGTAACGGATGATGTTTCTGCATCTGGCCGACATAGATAGAAAGCGAACTCGGCGACCATATTCCGTCGACCGCAGTCAGATAACTCCCTGCCAGATGAATCACCTGGGGAAGCATTCCCACCGGAGGAAGATCTGCAACAGGCACATCGCGGAAAGTACTTGCGGCACTCTCTCCACGAGGGATCACCGACTCAAACATCCGAGCGCTCTCTACCAGCTCTAGCTTGGGGGTCAGCTCCGTGGTCGATGTTCCCTGCTTCCAGAGCGGCACTCGCGATGCAAGCCATTTACGAAGACGATCCAGATAACGCACCAGATCTTCCTGGCTCTTTCCAGGTATCTGCGAACGTAGATGTCGCGCCAGATCGTCGGCATGTCGCCGCAACTCTGCCTCGCCAATGACAGGCTCCTCCGGCAGACCAGTTGCGGCGGTCTCCTGCACTGGAGCCGTAAGGGGCGTCACATGTGCCGACGTAAGATCTTCAGACAATGCCATCGAGTCCTAACTCACCTCTCTGTCAAATACATCGCCAACAAATAACTTCGATCTATATTCAAACGGATGTGCTGCAGCCGCTCTTTATCTGTAGCTCGCTGCCTGCATCTCAAACATCTCTGCGTAGATACCACCAGCCTCCATCAGCTGCTGGTGATTTCCTTCCTCGATCAGGCGTCCGCCCGAAAGAACCACGATTCGGTCAGCCATGCGAACTGTCGAAAAGCGGTGCGAGATCAGCAGGGCCATCTTGCCTTCCGTCAGCTCCGCAAATCTTTCAAAGACCTCCAGCTCGCTTCGCGCATCAAGTGCTGCTGTAGGCTCATCCAAAATAAGCAGTTGAGCATCCCGTAGATAAGCTCGTGCCAGCGCGATCTTTTGCCACTCTCCGCCAGAAAGTTCTACGCCGCCTTCAAATCTGCGTCCCAACATCTGGTCATAGCCGCCCGCCAGCTTATTAATCACTGTATCTGCAAGACTTTTATGAGCCGCGAGCTCAAGCTCAGTCTGGTTATCCACGCGGTCAACACGACCCACCGCGATATTTTCGCGCGCCGTCATCTCGAAGCGCACGAAGTCCTGAAAGATTACACCAATGTTGCGGTGCAGATCTTCCAGAGAATAATCACGCAGATCCACCCCATCCAGAAGAATCTGTCCTTCGGTCGGGTCATAGAGCCGCGTAATTAGCTTTACTATAGTCGTCTTTCCTTGTCCGTTCTCGCCAATGAGGGCAATACGCTCTCCGGGACGAAGTTTCATATTGAAGTTCCTCAATACCGGCCGCGTTGTTCCCGGATAAGCGAAGGAGACATTTCTGAATTCAAACCCCTGCGTAATCCGTGCGGGAATATGCAATCCATTAGGGTTTGCATCAACCGTGGGCTTCATCTCGAAGAAGGCCAGCAGATCCGTCAGAAACAAAGCCTGATCCGCAATACCCGATGCCGTCGAGAACACTTGCTGTAAGTTCGAACTCGCCTGCTGAATTGCCGTAGTCAGAAAGTAAAACTGACCGATATCGTATCGTCCGCCCAGCGTCCGCCAGATTACATAGACATAGGCTCCGTAATATCCCAGCGTTCCTATGATCCCAAGCAGACCGCCAAGAAATAGCTTCGCCCGCGCTAACGCGACGTCTTCGCGATAGATCTGATCGGCAAGAGCCTTGAAGCGATCGGTAAAGAAGCGGTGGAGTCCAAAAAGTTTGACTTCCTTGGCTCCCTCGCGACTTCCAGCCACTTGACGCAGATAATCCATCTGCCGCTTCGCTGGCGTCTGACGAAAGTTTTTTGCGTATCCCAGAAAAGCGAAGTGCGTCTCTCCCATAAATGAAGGAAGCACGCCCAATGCAAGCAGAAGTACAAGCCACGGTGAAGCCCAAGCCAGAGCCACTGAAAATGTCAGCGTCGTAATAACCTGTTGAACCAGCCTGCCCATCTGTTGGATCATCGCCAGACGATCGGTCGCCTGTACACGAGCCCGTTCAAGTCTGTCGTAAAAGACCGGGTCTTCGTATGTCGTCAAATCCAGTCGTGCTGCCTGATCCATCACACGGACGCTTACATGTTGCGTATATCGATTCGCCAACAGCGAATCGGTGTAATCGATCACACGCAGCAAAAGCCCCAATATGACATTCAGCCCTATCTCTGTCGCTACTAATATCCAGAAGTTATCGGCCAGCTTCTGTCCATGCAGAACATTCGCAATATCGTTGACAATATACTGCGCGACCTTTGCCACCCCGAAGGGCAGCACGGCTACGAACACACGTAATATCAGGCCCCATGTAACTACCCAAGGTCCGGACTCCCACAAAATATGCAGCACAGGAGGAACATTGCGAAGCGCCCGCAGACGCTCCAGCCACGGGCTCTGAGCCTTTGCAGGGCGTAGAGAATCGTTCATATCTTGATCTTTTGGGACAGCAGTCTCCCCACAACTCTATCTGAAAGATGCCCAAATCTCATTCGGCGTTGGATAGAGCTGGCGACCGCGTTCCAAAAAAGGCAGATGAGCAACCATTGCAGCTACTCATCTGCACATTTCAAACGATTCTCGCTACTTCTGCGTTACCCGCAGAGCAATTCTCCGGTTCTTCGCTCGTCCCTCTTCAGTGGAGTTGTCCCCCACAGGATACTGATCTCCATAGCCCTCTGCTGCAAGCCGTGAAGCATCGATGCCCCTGTTGACCAAAGAATCCATTACGCTCTTCGCACGAGCTTCCGATAAAGACTGATTCGCAGATGGATCGCCTGTGTTATCGGTGTAGCCGCCTATCTTTACGTGCACGTTTGGATATGCCTTCAGAATCTCCGCAATATTATTCAACTGTTCTTCGGAGGATGGCTGGAGTGTCGCTTTACCTGTGTCGAATAGCAAACGATCGAAATTGAACCACGTCGTATCATCCACAGGTTTCGACGAATCCTGAATAAACGAGAGCAGTTTATTCTCGATGCCGAATTGAGGAATATTCAGCTCCACTCCATTCGGCAGCTTCGTTTTGAAAAATTCACCCAGCGCCGACATCGCAGATGCTCCAGCGTTCGATGCCGTCCGCGCTGCTTCATTGACCGATTCTTTTGACCGATTGAAAAACCATAATGCCCCGAGCAACAAAGCGGCGAGAATCACAACCGGCCACAACCAGCGATTAGTCGTCGACACAGAACCTGTAGGAACAGCCGCCGCAATCGCAGCCGGGACCCCGGAAAAGAGGCTGGAAAGACCCGCTGGCAGGAATCCTTGTAGTCTTGGCGCCTCGCTCTTCAAGCTGGTAGCAAGACCGGAAGTAGTTACATTATTTTCGCGGACGAACCGGCCCAGGCCTCCCAGTACCAGAGGAGCAGCCATGCTCAAAAGAGCGCCCGCCTTGCTTGCTCCCATCCCGGAAAACTGCCCGATCGCCTCAGTCACTGCGCCCGTTCGAGAACCCAGAATCGTCGAAAGGAGCCGCCCGGCAGTCTCCATCAGTGGGGAGCCTCCAGAAAATGCTGACGCTGGATTGGCTGTCAAAGCAGAGACAGCACTGTTGGTATTCACCGGATCTGCGATAAATCCGAATATCTGATTTAGAAAGCCCGGCTCATTCGCGCGTGAAGCCAGGCCAAAGAGCATCGCTGCTGCTCCTCCCTGAAGCCCGCGCTGAACCGTATCGGTTGATTCCCCCAGGTGGCTTGCAAGTGGGCCCGCTATGGGACCAATAGATCCCATCACACTATCAACGAGTGAAGTCATAACTTCCTCCTGAACATGCTTATTTTTTGCTGCGGTTCTCTGGGCCCACACCTATCTGGCGCTATTACCGAAGAGAAAGAAAGCGCTCAACCTTATTAGAGGTAAACAATTCTTTCCCTCGTGTTAAAACACTCATTCCTCAGCTTCTTCTTTAGAAGAATTCTTGGCCGTGGCAAGAATTCTCTCCGTCAGAGGCTGCGGAACGACGTCATAATGATCCATATCCATCCTGAAGTTTCCGCGCCCCTGCGTAATTGCGGTCAAAGTGGCTCCATAGTTCAGCATCTCGGCCATAGGAACTTCGGCTCTCACCATCGTCCCCGAACCCAGGCTTTCCATGCCCTGCACACGCCCCCTGCGTCCGTTCAAATCGGCGATCAGGGCTCCGGCAAACTCATCGGGAGACTCTATCTCCACCCGCATCACCGGCTCCAGCAGAGTGGGCTTGGCCTGCTCCATGCATTTTCGAAATGCTATCCTCGCTGCCAGCTTGAAAGACATTTCGCTGGAATCTACCTCGTGATAGCTGCCATCGATGACCGTCACTTTGAAATCCACGACGGGATATCCAGCCAAAAAGCCTCTGTCAGCAGACTCGTGGATCCCTTTTTCTACCGCCGGAACAAACTGCCTTGGAATTGCTCCCCCGAAGATGTCATTCTCGAACACGATTCCGCTTCCGCGTGGAAGGGGTTCCATTCGAATACGACAATCGCCGAACTGTCCATGCCCACCTGTCTGCTTCTTATGCTTCCCCTGAGCCTCCGCCCGTCCGCGTATCGTCTCCCGATAAGGCACCTTTGGAGCCTTTAGCGTCACCTCGGTGTGATATCTCTTCCTCAGCTTCGAAACAATGGCCTCGATGTGCGTCTGCCCCGATCCGGCTACAAGAAATTCACCCGTATAAGGATCGCGGAAGAATCGCACCATAAGGTCTTCCTCCATCAATCGATGCAGAGCCGGAGCCAATTTATCCTCATCCGCGCGAGACTTAGGCTCAATCGCATACGTCATCACCGGCTCGGGCGTAGATATAGGTTCCAGAAATATCTCATGCGCCTTATCGCCCAGCGTGTCTCCACTCAAAGTGGAACGCAGCTTCGGCACAGCGCCAAGATCTCCAGCATGCAGCTCCAGGATTTCCATGGGTTTCCGTCCCTGCATCACCGAAAGATGGGCCAGTTTCTCCTGTTCGTGCCGCGTAAAGTTCTGTACCGTCGTATCGTTTTTCGCTACGCCACTGACAACCTTAAAGAACGAGATCCTTCCCACAAATGGATCCGACATCGTCTTATACACATAGAGAGCCAACGGCTCTTTATCGTCGATCGGCCTCATCACGATCTCTTCCTGCGCATAGCAATCACCGATCCTGGCCTCTCCATTCCGATGCACCGCCGGCATCGAGCTCAGGGCCCGCGCGGCAATCGGCTCTCGTTCAATCGGTGCAGGTGCGTAAATCTTCAGAAAATCCAGCAGATGGTCTGTACCGACATTCTTCAACCCGCTCGCATACAACACCGGAAAGATTCGATCCTCGCGAATCGCCTCGTGCAATGCCGCAACCAGATGCCCTTCAGGAATCGTCCCTTCACGGAAAAACTCCTCCATCAACTCGTCCTTTCCCTCGGCAACCAGTTCCACTAAGGCTTCATGGGCTCTCTTTGAATCTGCCTCCATAGCACGAGGAATCGTCCCTGGCTCACTCCTCCCGCTTTCACCAGGCAGGTACATATACGACTTCATCGTCACCAGATCTACGACTCCATGAAAGCCCTTCTCATCCACAATCGGCAGCTCCACCGGGATGACCTGGCGTCCCCATCTCGCCTGCATCTCTTCAATCATCTGCTGCCGACCGATCCGGCTATCCGCCTTCGGATGATCTACCTGATTCACGACAATTGCACGCGGCAGAGCGGTCTCGGTCGCATACTTCCATACGCGATCGGTCATCGTCTCCACCCCTGCACAGGCGTTTACTACAACTAGAGCGGACTCCACCGGCATCATGGCCGCTCGGGCCTCATGGACGAACATATGGAATCCGGGCGTGTCGATCAGATTTACCTTGACCCCATTCCACTCCGCAAAAGCAACCGCGTTCGCCATCGTTGTCTGCCGGCTGACATCTTCATCGTCGTAGGCGGTCACCGCTGAGCCGTCCTCGACCCGTCCAAGTTCAGGGGTCATCTTTGCGGCGTGCAGCATGGCAGCGATAAGAGAGGTCTTTCCGCTGTGTGCGTGCCCCACTACAGCTACATTTCGGATATCACTTCCTGTATAGACCCTCATGCGAAGCCCCTCCGTACGACCACCACCGTCGGTCGTGCAAGATAAGTCATTGAATGCTGGATCGTATCTCTCATCTGCGCTTCGGTATTAAGCCCCAACCCGGGCTTTGCAGAGATAAGGCCAGGGCGATACCGCGTCGCTTGCGTCTGCCAACGGGTTGGCATCCTCGGTCTGCCGTCCAGATTTACCACGGAGGCACCCTCTTTCAATCGACCCGCAACCGGCAAGGTTGCGTTCTCTTTTCCCGCCGAAATCGCTGCTCTGAGCGTCGCTTTTCACTGCGATGAACGCTGGCTCACCGGCGAGACACGGATGCTATCACACACCGCAACCGGCCCGTCAACGACTCTTTCGCTAAAAATGGAACCGGGGGTTGGTTCTAATGCTCTGGATCGGGAGTGAAAAGATCTACGGTGGAAGGGCGACGCGAAGAAGCCGTGTTTCGGGATGAGCGGATGCTGTGAACAGCGGGACGGGCAGGAGGACGTGAAAGATGCGCCAGCAGATCGCGCATCTCCTTCTGCAGCTTGCGCAGTCGTGTTGCTGAGGTCGCTCCACTCCCCGCTTCGATACCGAGAGAGAGCTGCGGGGCCTTCTGGCGTTGCTCAGACTTGATAACCTGGCGCGCGCCGGAGATCGTATATCCCTCGTCGTAAAGCAGCGACTTGATATGCAGGACAGCCTCGACATCGCGGCGTCGATAAAGCCTCTGCCCTGTCCCGCCCTTATGAGGCTTCAACTGCGGGAACTCGCTCTCCCAGAAACGGAGTACGTAGGCGGGAATGTCACAGAGACGCGAAACCTCGCCAATCCGGAAGTAAAGCTTGTCCGGGATCTCGGCCGCGGAGGTTGGCGTGCTTTTACGAATTGGCTGGTGCTGTGCCATGCCAGAGCTCCAGAGAGCCAGTTTCCGTCCTGATATAAGTATAGGGCAGCAGGCATTCTATAAAGTAGTGCAATTTCTTTTAGTAACCAGGATTTGGGCTCTCTGCTGAAAACGCGAATTCCATCTTCCCCGGGAAAGCTCTTCGTGATGAAATGACAGGAATTATCAGGGAGATCGCTCAGACCTGCGCTACAACCGGCAAGGTATAGAGTCCCAAAGAAAAGGAACTTCGCAACCGGAATCAGCGTATCGTTCTTGAGGAAAGGCAAGGAAGAATGGGCGCAAAACATGTGGTTCTTGCAGCGGCGTTTCTAACCGTAGCTACAATATGCGGTTGCCGCGTAGATACAGACAGGCACGGCGACAACGAGAATGTGAAGGTAGCGACTCCCTTCGGCGGCGTTCAGGTGAAGACGAACGACGCGGCCGCAGTCTCAGGGTTCGGCCTTCCAATCTACCCCGGCGCTGAGTTGGTCAAGAAGAAAGATAAAGATAGCGGCTCCGCTGACGTAAATCTCAGCTTCGGACGCTTCCAGCTGCGCGTGAAGGCAGCCAGCTATCGAACCCCGGATGGTCCGGACAAGGTTACTGCCTTCTACCGCGATGCAATGAAGCGCTACGGTACCGTAATCGAGTGCAATCATGACCAGCCCGTGGGAACCCCCACCCAGACCGAAGAGGGCCTGACCTGCTCTGACGGTGGCGGAAAACACGTTCAGGTCAATGCGGACACCACCGGGAAGACAGAGCTGAAGACCGGATCAAAGCAACATCAGCGTATTGTCGCCATAGATCCAGATGATTCAGGAACAAAGTTTGGCCTGGTTGTACTCGATCTTCCAGGAAATCTCTCCGTCGGGAACTCCGACTCGGATAAGCGCCAGTAGAAGTCACCTCGCTTGCCGCCACGTTTTGGCTGGGATAGTTTTGAGCTATGCATGAGTTTTGCCACCGATGTGGCGGTGAACTAATTTCCGGCGATGGCGGATCGCCCTTTTGCCCTCACTGCGGAGCCCCGCAGATCTACCTCTCCGAAGCAACCGAAACCGATTCTCCGGTTGCAGACAGCACGGGAGTTCTTCCACCTCCACACCCCCAGGAGGTGGAGTGGAAGACCGCTATTCTCTGCGCGATCCTCGTCGCTCTGGTGGGTGCGCTTCTCAGCGTGCTCTCGACGAAACTTCCTGCCTTCTCCTTTGTTAGCTGGCTCTGGACGGTGAGTGCTTCCGTGGTCGCCCTCGGTCTGTATCAGCGACGTAAGCCACAGGCCCGGATCGACGCTATGGTCGGCGCACGAATCGGAATCGTAGTAGGCCTCACCCTTATAGTCGCTATCGCTGTCACCATGGCGACGGCGGGCCTGGTAGCTCGATTTGGCCTGCACAGCATGGGGGCCTTCGACGCAGAGTTACGCGCGCAGATCGACAAGGCAGCGGCAGCAAACCCGCAGCCGGCAGAGGTAATGCGCTACATCTATTCGCCCGAGTTCAGGGCGGGGATGATGCTGGCCGGATTTGCCATGCTCGCCGGTTTCATCATGATCTTGTCGACTCTCGGAGGAGCCGTTGGTGGCCTCCTCAGGACTCGCAGAAGCTAACCCAGATCGAAAACCGAACATCCTGTCTCTGCTGGTATCATCAGCGGGAAGCCTATGAGTGAAGAAACCGGAGTTCCGAACCCGAAGATTCGCGAAAAAGGCCGTCTCATGTCGGCCTCTGAGATCGAACGAACCTTGGTGCGGCTGGCGCACGAGATCGTCGAAAAAAACAATGGGGGAGCCAACCTTGGCCTTGTGGGGATCAAGCGGCGTGGCGTACCCATTGCGAAGCGGCTTGCGGTCATGATCGAAAAGATCGAACGGCATCCCGTGGATACAGGCGTACTCGACATTAGTTTCTATCGCGACGATCTGTCGACCAGCGGCCAGCGGCCAACAGTAGCGCCCGGTGCAATCGGTTTTGACGTAACGGGACGCGATATCGTACTGATCGACGATGTGCTTTACACGGGGCGAACGATCCGCGCCGCTCTGGATGCGCTCTTCGATCACGGCAGGCCCAAGAGCGTGCAACTGCTTGCCTTGATCGACCGCGGCCACCGTGAACTTCCGATCGAAGCCACCTATACCGGCCGTTCCATCCCCACCTCAAGCCGCGAGATCATCGAGGTGAAGCTGAACGAGATCGACGAGCAGGAGCAGGTGTTGCTGGTCGAGAGGGTGGACTGATCGACGAGATGCAAAGCGTAAGTGAAGCTGGATCAGTTCGATCCCATTATGCTGAAGGCTCCCTGCTGAGCGTAGCGAACCTTTCGGTCAGCGAGGTCTCTGCGATCCTTGCTGAAACGGCAAGACTCGAGAAGCTACCCCATGCAGAGCGCGCTGCGATCCTGAGAGGCCGCACCATTGCGCTACTGTTCTATGAGTCGAGTACCCGTACCCGCACCTCCTTTGAGCTGGCGGCGAAGTCTCTGGGGGCGACAACCACTCTGGTCAGCGACAAATCGTCTTCTATCGAGAAGGGCGAGAGCCTGAAGGATACAGGACTGACTCTGCGAGCATTAGGGGCAGAGTGCATTATCCTTCGCCACTCCTCCTCCGGCGCGCCATTCGTTCTGGCTCGCGAAACCGGCCTTCCCGTTCTGAATGCGGGAGATGGGATGCATGAGCATCCCTCCCAGGCGCTGCTCGATCTGCGCACCATTCTTACCCGGCTGTACAGCTCCGATTACGCCCGCTCCGTCACAGATCGCTCCCTTGAAGGACTAACCGTCGCCATCACAGGCGATATCCTCCATAGCCGTGTCGCCCGTTCCAACGCAATGCTCCTTCCTAAGCTCGGAGCCAGGGTCTTGCTATGTGGTCCCGTAAAACTGCTCCCGGAAGATGCCCTCGAACTTGGGCCCGGAGTCGAGATAGAGCGAGACTTCGACCGCGCACTCGCCCAATCACAAGTTGCAATGATGCTGCGCATTCAGAAGGAACGGCTCGCCGGCCTGGAACTAGATCTGGGCGACTACATCGCCCGATATCAGTTGAACGGAGAGAGGCTCTCCTCCCTGGCTCCAACCGCACTCGTGATGCATCCGGGGCCTATGATTCGTGGCCTGGAGATCTCTGATGAGGTCGCAGATGGGCCACAATCGGCCATCGAGCAACAGGTGCATCATGGTTTGGCTGTGCGATCGGCTCTGCTGGTAAGAGCCCTGGGCGCGGGCGCCTTCGAAAGAGCGACTGTATGAGTGAGATTCTGATTCTGAATGGCCGGCTGGTCGATCCCGCCAATGGTATCGATGCGCCACGCGATCTTCTATTACGCGATGGCCGCGTAGCAGCTGTCGAATCACCCGGCACATTTGTTGGAGCTGAGGCTGCTGAAGTTGTCGATGCCGCCGGACTGATCGTTGCCCCCGGACTGATCGATGTCCACGTGCACCTTCGTGAACCCGGACAAATCTACAAAGAAACAATCGTTACCGGAACAGCCGCAGCTGCAGCGGGCGGGTATACCTCGGTCGTTGCCATGCCCAACACTGTCCCGGTCAACGATACGGTCGCTAAGCTCGAATGGATGCTCGATCCCGCACGAGGCTCAGTCGTAAAGCTGTTCGCCATGCCCGCAGCCACCATCGGAAGCATGGGGGCGGAGCTGACCGACTTCGATGCTCTGCGCGCCGCAGGTGCCGTCGGATTTACCGATGATGGCAAACCTGTGCTCGAGGACCATGTCATGCGTGCTGCACTGGTCGCCGCCGCCCGGGCGGAAGTTCCGGTCTCACAGCATGCGGAGGACACCAGACTCACTGGCGGCTGCAGCATGAATGCCGGACCGGTAGCCTTTCGTCTGGGGCTGCGCGGGATGCCTGTCGAAGCAGAGGCCCGCATCGTAGAGCGCGACATTCAGTTGCTGCGAGAGATCGAACGCTCGGAGGGACTGCGTCCACATCTCCACGTGCAGCATGTGTCGACCTCACGCGCCATCGATGCCATCCGTCAGGCCAGGCGCGAGGGTTTGCATGTTACCTGCGAGATCGCGCCCCATCACTTCGCCTTGACAGAAGAAGCAGTGGGCGACTACGACACCCATGCCAAGATGAACCCACCACTCCGGGCTGAAGCTGACCGCGCCCGAATGATCGCAGCGCTGGTCGATGGAACCGCAGACTGCATCGCGACCGATCACGCCCCTCATGCAGCCTTTGAGAAGAGGCAGGAGTTCGACCGCGCGCCCAACGGCATCACGGGGCTTGAAACTGCACTTGGACTCGCGTTGCGCCTGTTGCACCGCGGCCAGGGCCTGTCCCTGTCGCGAATTATCGAGCTGATGAGCACAACTCCGGCTGCCATTACGTCGCTGGCCGGACGCGGCACTCTGGCCACGGGTCACTTCGCCGACGTGGTTCTGTTTGATGCCGGAGCAGAGTGGACCTTCGATGCGACTGCCTCCCGGTCGAAGTCGCGGAATACACCGTTCGACGGCGCACCGATGCTGGGCAAGGTTCGCTACACGATCTGTGAGGGTCGTATCGTCTACCGCTCGTAGGCCCCTCTGGGCTGAAGACCTAGACCCGCGTAATCATCACTTCGGTGGCCTTCATAAGGGCAGCAGCCGTCTGTCCTTTGCGAAGCTGCATCTCGCGCGCGGCATCTGCCGTAATAATCGAGGTGATGCGCTGGTCTCCAATGGAAAGAACCACCTTCGCCAGCAGACCATCAATCTTCACCTCAACAATCTTTCCGATGAGTTGATTCCGCCCACTGACTTTTTGAAAACGTTCGCGCGTCTCCTTTTCACCAGGTGCCGTTTTTAACAGCGGCTTTAGAGCGCTACGCGCTATGAGGTGATGGCCGCCGGGAGTCTTCACGCTGGGCAGCTTGCCCGTAAGAATCCACTGTTTGATGGTCGGGTAGCTGAGACCGAGTTCTGCGGCCGCTTCGCGTGGCTTCAGAAAAGAATCGGAGGTTGAAATAAAGGCACCTCTCTTACAAATGACGTACCTAGCAGTTTAGCTCGACACTACGCCCGCGACCCCCATTCCTTTTACTCATCTAAAATTCGCATAATTTCGTACATCTAATATCGTGTATTTTCGTTAAATGCAGCCCACATGTCTCTCCCTCCTCCTCCGTATATCTCTGCTTTGCATAGCGATCGGATCGAATGCTCTGGCGCAGAGCGGAAGTGGCGACTTAGCCGGAAGCGTGGTCGATACGAACGGGGCAGTCGTCGGCAGAGCAAAGATCTCTGTGGCTTCGGAAACCGCGACCGGCATTACCTTTAGCACCGAAACCACCACATCGGGCGACTACGCCATTGCATCTCTGCGCCCCGGCATCTATATGGTGAAGGTTACTGCACCCGGCTTCGTTACCGTCCAGAGATCCGGCATCACCATCCACACCGGCCAGCGTGAGCGAGTCGATATCACCCTGCACCCCGGAACCGACGATCAGGTAGTCAACGTTACTGCCGACGCATCCCTTCTGGTCAGCGAATCGGGAGCCCTTACGACGGTCATCAGTCGAGAGACCATCCCTGCACTCCCGCTGAACGGACGCAACATGATCTCGCTGACCACTCTGGCCCCTGGCGTGTCTTTGCCCCCCGGCACCCTTCTACCCCGCATCAACGGAGGCCGTCCCCGCACCAACGAGTATCTCTATGACGGCGTGTCGTCACTTCAGCCAGAGCCCGGACAGGTCGCCTTCTTCCCCATCATCGACGACATCGATGAGTTCGCCATCATGTCCAACGGGGTCTCAGCAGAGTTCGGCCGTTTCAACGGCGGTGTCGTCAACCTCACGACCAGGGCCGGCACCAGCAATTTTCACGGCGAAATATACGATTTTCTTCGCAATGAAGCGCTGAATGCGCGTCCTTACTTCACGCCTGCCACTTCGGCCAAACCTCTCTTCCGGCGCAACCAGTATGGAGCTGCGCTCGGGGGGCCTCTACTTCCACGCCGTCTCTTCTTCTTCACCGACTATCAGGGAACCAACCAGGCAGTAGGCGTTGTTCGAACCAGCACGGTCCCCACGCTCGCTCAAAGAGGACGTCCGGACGCCAATGGAAGGCCAACCACTGGGTTTAATTTCGGCACTACCAACATCTATGACCCCGCCACTACGGTACAAACCGGCTCCAGCTTCACTCGAACACAATTCACGAACAACACCATCCCGCAGAATCGCGTCGATCCTGCAGCCTTGGCCCTCCTCTCCCGCTACCCCTTGCCGACTAACTCCGCCGCGACCAACAACTACGTTCGTGTGGGCAACGATGTCGACCACCAGAACCAATTCGACATCCGTCTGGACGCACAACTGAGCGCAAGAGACCACGGCTTTGCACGTTACACCTATTTCCACGATGTGGAAGAACCTGTCACACCGCTTCCGGATGGGAGTGGTGTCATCAGCGGAACCATTCTTGCAACCGGCAATGTGATCGGTCTTTCGCGCACTCTGGGGCAACAGTACGTCGCCAACGAGACCCATAATTTCAACGCGCGAACCGTCAACGAAGCTCGCTTTGGCTACACCCGCCGCGCCCTGGGTCGCAGCGGTGCGTATCTTCCAGGATCAGCCTCCTCGCAACTTGGCATTCCCGGGATTCCCTCGAATGCTGCATTCAACAACGCTCTGCCCGTGTTCGCAATCGCCGGTCTTACCCAGATTGGCCCCTCCCCCAGCACCTTCTCCAACTTCTCGACCAACGTCACACAGTTTTTCGACATGGTCTCCCGGGTTCAGGGCAAACATGCTCTCAAAGCAGGTATCGACCTGCGATGGGAGCACCTCGATGCGGTTCAGCCGCCCAACCCTACCGGCAACTTCGGATTCTCCACCCTGTTCACCAACCAGGGTGGCGTAACCAACTCCGGAAACGCTCTTGCAAGCTTCCTGCTGGGGCAGGTAAACACCTTCTCTATCGATCTCCAGAGCAGCACCATCCGCCCACGTGCTCACATCGCGGAGTTCTTCATTCAGGACGACTGGAAGGCGACCCCGCGACTCACGGTCAACGCCGGTCTGCGCTGGACACTCAACTTCCCTTCGACCGAGGCACACAATCAGGGCGCCGTCTTCAATCTTGCGACACAGCAATATCAGTATCTCGGCAAAGATGGCTTCTCCCGTTCCGCGCGTGAACTGCACTATGGCAACTTCGGACCCCGTCTGGGCTTCAGCTACATGGCCACCCCCAAGACTGTCGTTCGCTCCAGCTACGGCCTCATCTTCATCGAACAGACAGGCATCACAACCCCCTTCACTACACCGCAGTTCCCCTTCCTTCAGACCGTACAGCAGGCGACACTCGACAGCGTCCATCCCGCATTCGTGCTCTCGAGTGGCCCTTCGGTCTCACCAATCCCGCTGACCGCAGATGCCGGGCTCGGTCAGGGCGTCTTCACGGTCAATCGCAAACTGGGGTCAGGTTATGTGCAGCAATGGAATCTTGCCGTGCAGCACGAGCTGATGCGAGACCTTGCTATCGAAATCGCCTACACAGGCTCGATCATCACGCGCGTTGGCATTCCGGATGTCAACCTGAACCAGCTCACTGTTGCTCAGCTTGCGCAAGGCTCAGCATTAACTGCAACGACGACCAATCCCTACTACGGACAGATCCCGGTCTCATCCTCGATCGGAGGAAGAACCGTCTCCGTAGCTCAGCTCATGAAGCCGTATCCGCGCTTTCTTACCGTCTCTTCCTTCCGTAACAACACGGGCCGCACCAACTACAACGCCGCCGAGCTGAAGATCGAGAAGCGCACCAGCTACGGCCTGACAGCAATGCTCAGCTACACCCATTCGAAGCTTATGGACGATGCCTCTTCTGTCTTCGACTCCTCGATTCTGACTGGCCCTGTAGCGAACTACCCCGTTGCCGACAGCTACAATCCATCGCTCGAACGGGACGCCTCACTGGGGGATATGCCCAACGTTACCGTTGGCTCGATCGTCTATGCAATTCCCATGGGAAGAGGTCATCGCATCGCTTCTACCGGCGTGGTGGCGTGGCTGCTGGGGGGATGGAATGTGAATGGCCTGGTTACCGTGCAGAGCGGCATGCCCTTCGCAATTACACAGGCAACAAACTTCAACGCGTTTGCAGGCTTCGGGACCCAGCGTCCGACCATCAATGGACCGGCAAACCTTTCAGCGGATAAACGGACGGTAGCGCACTTCATCAACACCGATGCCTTCTCCATCACGCCTCAGTTCAAGCTCGGTAACGCATCACGCGACCCCGCCCGCGGACCGGCATATCGCGATCTCGATCTTGGCCTGGTAAAGAACACGCGGTTTACAGAAAGGCTGGCGCTCGAGCTGCGCGGAGAGGTCTTCAACGTTACGAACACTCCGGCCTTCGCCCAGCCGAACGCTACGGTCGGCGTCGCCAACTTCGGTTCGATAACGGCTACGACTGCCGATCCAAGAGTGGTTCAGGTCGCCGGAAAACTCCGCTTTTAGGAAGGAGCGAGTCTATCGAACAGATACCCGGCGGCCTTGGTCGCCGGGTATCTGTTTTTAAGATCACCTGGCTACTTTGTATGAAAGAACTTGCGATTGATATCCGGCCAAAACTCTTTCAGGGTGAAGTTGATGGAATCGATAACGCAGCTTGTAAGCCACCTCTGTCCCACCTTCGTCCAGGTTCCATACTCATCCGGATAATAAAAGGTTGAGAGCCCCGCCGCAGAACCGGTTCCGATAATCTCCGACGTATTCAAAACTTTATTGCCTCTATCGTTCCTGGTAATCAGAACACGAGTCACTGCATATAACGCACGTTTACCGGCATTGCCATGTCCCAGCGTGTAATACCGGTTGTCCTGGCGAAAGACCACCGGCCAAAGTCCGGCAACCATGAAGTTCGAATCCGCAGAATCTATAAGTGCATGGTAGTAATAGCGGCCATAGCCCGCGGCCCCATGATGAAACTCCGGATACGAGTTGGACGCCATGGAGATTCCAGACTGGATCGCGGTAATAAAGAACGACGAATAGTCGAAGCTGTTCTTGGCCGCCATGACAAACTTCTCTTTAGGAGTCTGGGGCGGCAGTGTAATATCCGCCGAAATTGCGCTGAAGTTCGGCATGATCCCGAGAATTCGCTTCGTCTGTTGAGGAGCCTCGGGCGTAGGCGTAGGCTGCGTTATTACCGGGGAAGGCGCAGGTGGTGGTGGTGCGGGTTGCTGTTGCTGACTCCTCGTGAAGGACGGTGCATCCGGAAGGAGCGCAATATCCACACTGGAACTTTCGCTGAAGTTCATCTGGGCTCCGCTTTGAGCCGCGGAGAAGGTCGCAAGAAACAACACACCGGCACAGGCTGCGAAGGAACCAGTGGAGCATCGGATTATCTGAAACCTGGCGATAGAGGGCAGACAAAAGGCCGCATTGCTTTTTCTCATGAAGCCTTCTCTCCAAGAAGATCCATCTTCCTGGCGACCGTCGTCAGAATCTCCAGCGCATGATCGATCTGTTCACGGCTGTGTTCGCTGGTCATGATGGTGCGGATCCTTGCCTTCCCTTCGGGAACCGTGGGAAAGGCTATTCCAGTAGCCATCAGCCCGGCATCAAAGAGCGCACGGGAAAAGTCCATGGTCTTCCTCCCGTCGCCAATGATGATGGGTGTAATCGGCGTCTCGCTGGCCGGCGTCGTAACTCCTCCTACATCGAATCCCGCTGCCGTCAGCTGCTCTTTGAAGTAACGCGTGTTCGCCCATAGACGTTCGATGCGTTCCGGCTCTTTCTCGAGTAGATCGAAAGCCGCAATACATGTGGCGGCCACTGACGGCGGATGAGACGTAGAGAAGAGAAACGGACGAGCGCGATGGTAGAGATAATCGATCAGGTCGCGAGATCCGCAGACATAGCCGCCGAGAGCGCCAATGGCCTTCGACAGCGTTCCCACCTGCACATCCACCCGCTGCGTGCAGTGAAAGTGATCTACCGAGCCCCGTCCATTTCGCCCTAGAACGCCTGAGGCGTGAGCGTCATCCACCATCATGATCGCGCCATATTTATCCGCGAGATCGCACAACTGATCGACAGGCCCTATGTCTCCATCCATCGAAAACACGCCGTCTGTGATGATGAGCTTGCGACCGGGCTCGTGCTGAATCTCCTTCAGCAACTCCTCACAATGGGCGACATCCTTGTGCCGAAAGACCTTGATCTTCGCTCGAGACAGACGAGCCCCATCAATGATGCTGGCGTGATTCAGCTCGTCGGAGAGGATGAAGTCCTCTTTACCCAGAATGCTTGAAACCGTTCCTGCATTCGCCGTAAAACCCGATTGGAAGACCACGCACGCCTCCACCCCTTTGAAGGCCGCTATCTTTTCTTCCAATTCCATGTGAATCCGCATCGTACCCGCGATGGTACGAACTGCTCCTGAGCCTACTCCGAACTTCTCTATGGCCTCGATAGCAGCCTCACGAAGCTTAGGATGATCGCAAAGCCCTAGATAGTTGTTGGAGGCGAGATTGATCACCCGCTTGCCATCGTAGGTACAGACGGGGCCTTGTTCATCATCGAGAACCCGAAGTTTAAAGTAAGTCCCACGTTGCTTGAGCTCATTCAATTGTTCTGTCAGATGGGCTAGTTGCGGGCGCGCATGCAAGGGGGTGGTCATGGAGACCATCCTAAACCGTTACCCCTCAGGCAGTAGTTTTCTATGTAGGAGCATCCAACCGTAGTGGACATGGATTCGTCCGCTCGACGTATCTCGTCCAACTACCACATGCGACTCAGAACGAAACGAGAACCGCACGAACGATGAAAGGCCCCCATGAACCCCTCCCCAGCGTTGAAATGGATTGCAGCGGCGATATTGTCGACCGTGATCTTCACCGGATGCAGTAAATCCAAACAAGACCAGGCCATCGAACAGGCAAAGAAACAAGCCGCCACTACCGGACAGGCTCAACAGGTAGTCTCCGTTGACAAGGACGGAAACACCGTAACCACGGTGGTGCAACCTCCTCAGCCCGGCCAGTCCGGCCAGCAGATTACAACTACCGTAACCCCGTCCTCTGGAACTCCGGCCAATACACCAGCCGTAGCAGGTGGGCAGACAGCGGCGCCGGTCTCTTCAGCCGCTAACTCGATGCCGAACGATCAGCCAGGGCAGTCAGGGCCAGCTGCGAATACTGTCGTAGCTCCCGCAGACGTCCAGATCCCGGCCGGTACGACGCTCTCCATTCGCGTCAATCAACACCTCAGCGTCAAAACAAGCCGCGCCGGCGACCATTTCGACGGCGAGATTGTAGAGCCGGTAGTAGGCGACAGTGGCCAGCTCATCGTACCGAAAGGCACACCCGTTGGCGGTATCGTTGCCGCATCTCATAAGCGCGGCCACTTCAAGGGCGCATCTATTCTGCAGCTCCGGCTCACTTCGATGACTCTGAACGGCACCCGCTATCCGCTTGAAACCAGCAGCCTGACTCGCACCAAGAAAGGCAAGGGCAAGCGCTCGGCAGCCTTCATAGGTGGAGGCAGCGGTCTGGGAATGTTGATTGGAGGCATCGCTACCGGAGGAACCGGTCTTCTGATCGGCGGTCTCGCTGGAGCGGGAGCCGGAACAGCAGCCGCGGGTCTCACAGGAAACGCGGATATCGACATCCCATCCGAGTCCGTCGTACGGTTCAAGCTCGCCGATACACTTACCGTTCAGCCATCCTGAACCTGAAGAATCGCAGGAAAGCCCCGGCCATATCCGGGGCTTTCCTATTTGTTCTGTAGCTCTCGAAATTTACAGCGCTATACCGGCTTATTTCGCGTCCTCGTACTCTTCATGCCAGGCGGTCTGAATCGCCTCAAGGATTCCTTCGTTCGATTTTGCTGGATCACCTACAAAACCCGGCAATTCAATGACATAGCGATGCAGATCGGTAAACCGTACCGTGTACGGATCGAGCTCCGGATACTTCTCCTGCAGCTGAATCCCAATCTCTTCTGAGTCTGTCCAATTGATCTCACGCGGCATCTTTTATCTCCTCGCTCTCAGTCTTTCTTCACCGCAACAGGCTTGCCTTCCTGCACATAGTTCCGATTCCACTTGGGAATCTCCACAACGTACGTTCCGGGCTTTTCAATGACCGCCTGACACCCCAGCCTCGAGTTCAGCTGCACGTCGGCTGCCGTCTCCATGCGATCCAGCTCTTTATCCTCCGGCTCGCTGATCCCCTTTTCGCCTTCCTTCACCCAAAGATGGCAAGTTGTGCACGCACAAACCCCGCCGCACGCATGGTCAAGAAAAATGTCGAAGTTCTCCGCCACGTCCAGAAACGACATCGGCTCGCCATGCCCATCGTAAGGCAGCGAATCAAATGGAAACTCCACCGTCC